>Ga0134126_10000530_pt1 | contig 48651 bp, 39 predicted proteins | sample KB31752_FD_96881 | JGI IMG/M metagenome (GOLD analysis project Ga0134126, IMG submission 96881) | Terrestrial soil microbial communities with excess Nitrogen fertilizer from Kellogg Biological Station, Michigan, USA - KB3-175-2 | ecosystem: Environmental > Terrestrial > Soil > Unclassified ...
AACAGCCCGTAACAAAGTCAGCCAGGCGAAATCAGCAATCGGTCTCCTACCCACATGACACCCGAGTTGCGCACCGTCCACCTGCAAGCCCAGGCCCACGCTGACTATCCCGGGTGGAACCGAATCCGACGACCACGATGGAAGCCGAACGAGGAAGCGCGTCACGCGGTCTCGGAGCCGAGAGAACTCGGAGGCGAAGTGCGCTCTCGCCGATGCAGACCATCCGAGCGTCGCCGACGACATCTCGTAGCGCGAGGTCAGAGTCGTCGCCGGCGGCGGGGTCGAGGCATGGTGCCGTCGTTCGCCATGTCACCATCAGCTCGGTTGGTCGCCACGCCTTACACCAGGCGCCGGCCGGCGTGCAGGTTGACAACAGTCCGGCGTGCAGGGATGACCGTTGGATCCCTGGCCGGCGGCCGGCACCTGTGAGCACCGGCGGGCGGGCGCGTCGCAGGCCTGCTCGGCGACGAGCTCCACCACCATCTCGGCGAAGCGCGGGTCAGTGCTCGGGGTGGCGGCACGCACGAAGATCATGCCCAAGTCGGCGGCTCGCTGCCGTGCCTCGTGATCGAGATCCCACACCACCTCAAGGTGGTCGGAGACGAAGCCGATCGGCGCGACCACTACGCCGGGCACTCCCTGCGCGTGCAGTCCCTCGAGGTGGTCGGTCACGTCCGGCTCCAGCCACGGCACCTGCGGTGGCCCGGAGCGGGACTGCCACACGACGTCGTAGCTGGACACCCAGGCTGCCGCGGCGATCAGCCGCGCCGCCTCGCCGACTTGCCGGGAGTAGCGGTGACCACCCTGCGCGGCAAGCCCCGCGGCGGCGTCGGCGGCCACCGGCACCGAATGTGCGGTGAACACCACCCGGGCGTGCGGACCAGCCTGCTCGCGGGCCGCCCGCAGCGCATCGGCGCACGCGGCGACGAACAGCGGGTGATCGAAGAACTGTCTGAGCTTGATCAGTTCCGGCGCCTCCGGCCCGACGACCTGCCGAGCCCGGGCGATGTCCTCGTGGTACTGCCGGCAACCCGAGTAGCCAGCCCACGCCGACGTGGCGAACACCGCAGCGCGGCGTATCCCGTCGGCCGCCATCGCGGCGACAGTATCCTCCACCATCGGGTGCCAGTTGCGGTTGCCGAAGTACACCGGCAGCGCCAGTCCGGCGGTGTCCAGCGCGCGCTCGATCGCGGTGATCAGGGTGCGGTTGCACTGGTTGATCGGCGACACTCCCCCGAAGTGCAGGTAGTGCTGCGCCACCTCGTCCAATCGCTGCGGCGGCACACCCCGGCCGCGGGTCACGTTGTCCAGGAAGGGGCGCACGTCTTCGGGACCCTCCGGACCCCCGAAGGACAGCAGCAGCACAGCGTCGATCAACGTGGTGTGCCGCCCGGGGTTGGCGGCTGTTGACGACGCCGCGGACCGGGGTTGGCGGTACTTGAAGGCATGCCTACTAGACGCCGACCGCGTGGAAGCCGCCGTCGGCCCACACCATCGAGCCGGTGGTGGCCGGCAGCCAATCGGACAGTAGCGCGCACACGGTGCGAGCGACGGGAGTCGGATCCTCAATGTTCCAGCCCAGCGGGGCGCGACCGTTCCAGGCGTTCTCGAAGGCGGCGAACCCGGGGATGGACTTGGCCGCCATGGTGCGCACCGGTCCGGACGCCACCAGGTTGACGCGGATCCCGTCCGGACCGAGTTCGCGAGCCAGGTAGCGGCACACCGACTCCAGCGCCGACTTCGCCACGCCCATCCAGTCGTAGGCGGGCCAGGCCTGCCGGTTGTCGAAATCCATCCCAACAATCGAGGCACCCGGGCCGAGTAACGGCAGGCACGCCATCGCCAGTGACTTGAACGAGTAGGCGGACACCTGCAAGGCGGTGGCCACGTCCTCCCACGGCGTGTTGAGGAATTCCCCGCCCAGGCAAGAGGCAGGCGCGAAGGCGATGGAGTGTAATACCCCGTCCAGGCCCTCGACGTGCTCACCGAGCCGCTGCGCCAATGAGTCCAGCTGGATCTGGTCGGCCACGTCGAGCTCGAGCACCGGAGCCGGCTGGGGTAGCCGTTGAGCGATCCGCTCTACCAGCCGCAACCGGCCGTACCCGGTGAGCACCACCTGAGCACCCTGCTCCTGCGCCACCCGCGCAACATGGAACGCGATCGAGGCATCGGTGATCACCCCGGTGATCAGTAACCGCTTGCCGTCGAGCAGACCCGCCACCGAACCCTCCTTCGCGCCCCTTCGCTACTGTCAATGACCCATCCCCAGGCCGCCGTCAACCGGCAGCACCGCCCCGGTGATATACCCGGCGGTGTCCGAAGCGAGGAACGTCACGACCGCGGCTATCTCGTCGGGGTTGGCTTGGCGGCGCAACGGTATCGACCCGAGGATCTCGTCTTTGCGTGCCTGGCTGACGTCCGCGGTCATCTGCGTGTCGACGTAGCCGGGGGCGACGACGTTGGCGGTGATCGATCTTGATCCCAGCTCGCGTGCGACGGATCGGGCCAAGCCGATCAGCCCGGCTTTGCTGGCTGCATAGTTCACCTGACCAGGCGCACCGGATAGCGCTACCACCGAGGAGATGAACACCATCCGGCCCCAACGGGCCCGCAGCATGCTCTTCGCAGCGCGCTTGGCGACCCGGTAAGCGCCGGTGAGATTGGTGTCCAGGACACGGGAAAACTGATCTTCGCTCATCCGGAGCAGCAACGTGTCGTCCGTGATCCCGGCGTTGGACACCAGCACTTCGATCGGCCCGTGCGCCTGTTCCGCCGCGGCGAAGGCCGCTTCCACCGCTGCGCCGTCGGTGACGTCGCAGCGCACGCCGAGCACGTCGGCGGGCACGCTCGATCCGCGGTGCGTCACAGCGACCCGGTCACCCTGCTTGGCGAAAGCGTGCGCGATCGCCAACCCGATACCACGGTTACCCCCGGTCACAAGAACGGATCGGCCCACCAGCGCTCCCTTCGGTCGCGGTCTCTTACGGTAGCCGCTGACCGATGGCCACCGCGCCGGCGGCAGCGAGTATCGCAGTGAGGGTGCCGGTGATCAGCCACGGCTTGCTGGCGTCGGCTCGCTTGGTCTCGTAGCCGATTTGCTCGCCCAGCGTGTTGACGACGTCGCTGAGCTGACCGGCAGTTCCCGCATCGTAGAACTGCCCACCGGACAGCTCTGCAATCCGCCGGATCGACTCGTCGTCGGTGGGCACCGGCTGGCGCTCACCGTTGATCTCCACCTGGCCGTAGGCGGTGCCGAAGGAGATCGCCGAGATCGGAACTTTGGCCGCGGCCGCGGCGCGGGCCGCGGTGAACCCGCCGCGCGGGTCGTCGCCGTCGGGTGTCGGCACGGTCTGCTTGCCGTCGGTGAGCAGCACGATGCGCGCCGGCGGCGGTCCCTGTGCATCCGACACCACTGCACCGAACGCCTCGATGGAGGACAGGGCAGCGAAAATCGCCTCCCCGGTACCGGTAGCTTCAGCCAGCTTGAGATTGTCGATCGCCCGGACCACCGAGGCCCGTTCAGTAGTCGGCGACACCAGCACGGTGGCCGAACCGGCGAAGGACACCAGACCCAGGTTGACCCCGGGGGTGAGGTCGTGCGCGAATTTCTTCGCCTCCCGCTGGGCCGCGGCGATCCTGCTCGGCTCGATGTCGGTGGCCCGCATCGACAGCGATACGTCGATCACCAGCATCACGGTGGCCCGGTTGCGCGGTACCTTCAGCTCCGCGGTCGGGCCGGCCAGCGCGACGGTGAGCAACGCCAAGGCGGTGAGCAGCAGTGCCAACGGCAGGTGCCGCTGCCAACCCTGACGGTTGGGGGCGAGTTGCTCCAGCATGGCGAGATTGGCAAAGCGCAGAACCTGCCGGCGCCGCCGGCGCTGCATCCAGACGTAGCCGATCGCCAGTGCCGCGACCACCACCAGCAGCAGGAACCACAGCGGGGCGGTGAAGGCGCCGAGGCTCATGCGACGCCTCCCGACCAGAGGCGTTTGCGGGCGACCGCGAAGCGCACCATGTCAGAAACCCAGTCCGAGTCGGTGCGCAGCGTCAGCTGGGCGGCGCCGCATCGCCGCAAGGCCCTGCCCACGTCGTCGCGGTGGGCGGCCGCTGCGGCGGCGAACTCCCGGCGCAGCAACGGGGTGGTGACCACCTCCTTCTGCCGCCCGGTCTCCGGATCCGCCAGCACCACCGTGCCCATGTCCGGCAATTCGAGATCGCGCGGATCGAGTACCTCAATGGCAATCAGATCGTGCCGCGCGGACAGCCCGCGTAGCGGCCGTTCCCAATCGAAGACGTCCCCGGACCGCGAACCGAGGAAATCCGAGATCACCACGACCAACCCGCGGCGGCGCGGTGGGCGGCGCAGCGTTTCCAGTACCGCCGCCAGGTCGCCGAGCACGCCCTCGGCGGCTCGCGGTAGTTCGGCGACCCGGCGGATCATCGCGCGGGCATGCGGCAGTCCGCCACGAGCTGGGATCCGCAGCGTCTGGGCGCCGGTGCCCACGACAGCGCCCACCCGGTTGCCGCCGCCTCTGGTCAGATGCGCCACGGCGGCGCAGGCAGCGACCGCGAGCTCACGCTTGTCGCATTCCGCGGTGCCGAAGTCCAGACTGGCCGACAGGTCGACGGCCAGCCACGTCTCCAGTTCCCGGTCGGCGACGGTGTCGCGGATATGCGGTTCGGTGGTGCGTGCGGTGACTGCCCAGTCCATCCTGCGGACGTCGTCGCCGGGCTGGTAATGCCGCGCTTCGCCCGGCTCGGTGCCCGGCCCCGGTACCAGTCCGAGATGATTGCCTTGCAGCAGCCCGTCCAGCCGGCGCCGTACGGTGAGCTCCAACGCGCGGAGACCGGCCTCCATGCGCCCCTCGCGCAGCGCCGGCGGCGCCCACCGGTGCCGCTCGCCCCGCTCACTGCGCGCCGTCATTGGCTCGAACTGTCCCTCCGTCAGGCAGTTGCTGGTGGATCAGCCCTGCCCGGCCACCCCGGCCGGCGTTCCGGACGCACCGGCCTCCTGGGGACGGGCGGAGACCTGAGGCAACGGCACGGTCTGCATCACCCGGGTGACGATGTGCTCCACCGGTACCCCGTCGGCCAGCGCGTCGTAGGACAGCACCAGCCGGTGACGCAGCACGTCAGCCGCCACGTCGATGACATCCTGCGGCAGCACGTAATCGCGTCCACGGATCAACGCCATCGCCCGGGCGGCCGCCACGATGCCTAGGCTGGCCCGCGGAGATGCGCCATAGGCCACCCACCCCGCGACATCGGACAACCCGTGCTCGCCGGGAGTACGGGTGGCGAGCACCAGGCGCACCACGTAGTCGACCAGGGCGTGGTGCACGAAGACCCGCGCGGCGACTTGTTGCAGCCGGGTCAGCTCGCTGGGATCGAGTATCCGGTGCGGCTGCGGAGGTTGCACGCCCATCCGGTAGATGATCTCCCGCTCCTCCTCGACCGTCGGGTACTGCACAAGGATCTTGAACAGGAAGCGGTCGCGTTGCGCTTCGGGAAGCGGGTAGACGCCCTCATTCTCGATGGGGTTCTGGGTAGCCAGCACCAGGAACGGCGCAGGCGTGGGATAGGTGGTACCGCCGATCGACACGTGCCGTTCGGCCATCACCTCCAGCAATGCGGACTGCACTTTGGCCGGCGCACGGTTGATCTCATCGGCCAGCACGAAGTTGGCCATCACCGGCCCGAGCTCGACGTCGAACTGTTCCCTGCCCTGTCGGTAGATGCGGGTACCGAGAATGTCGGCGGGAACCAGGTCGGGGGTGAACTGGATGCGCGAGAACGTGCCGCCCACCACGCGCGCGATGGTCTCGACCGCGAGGGTCTTGGCTACCCCGGGCACGCCTTCAAGCAGCAGGTGGCCACCGGCCAGCAGTCCGACGAGCATCCGCTCGACCAGCCGATCCTGCCCTACGATCACCCGCTGGATCTCGAATACCGTCCGCTCGATCAGCTGGGCATCCTTGGCCGGGGACGCCGGTCGGCCGGCATGGCTGGGTGGCCCGGATACTGGCAGTGGCACCATACCGTCGGCGTCGCTCACGGGTCCTCCTCGCGCAGGGTCCGGCACACCGGTGGTGGTAGTGCGTCACTGAGGTGCCACGTCCCTGACAGCAGACATGGCGACATGCACGGACGCCCGGTTGGTTGCGGGATCCAGGCAGACCCAACCGCGGTGCCGGTGTGGCGGCTGTGAAGGTTCTCGCCGGATCTACAACATCCGTACTGCGTAGGGCATGATCCCGTCGTAGCGCACCGAGGTGACGCGCACCGCAGCACCCGAATACGGTGCTTCGATCATCTGTTCGCCGCCGATGTACAGGGCCACATGGTGAATGTCTCCGTCCGTGCCCCAGAACAGCATGTCGCCGGGACGCTTCTGGGACAGCGGCACCTTTCGACCGGCGTTGTACTGAAAGCCGCTGTAGTGCGGTAGTGAATAACCCAGGGCGCGGGAGAAGGCGTAGATCATCAACCCGGAGCAGTCGAAACCGATCTTGCGGTAGTCCCCGAAGGTGTCCGCAACACCACCGTCGCGAACACCGATGGTAGGTCCTGCTCCGTCACCGCCACCCCAGGAATAGCGGACACCGAGTTGGGCCATCGCCCGATTGATCACCGACTGGGCGGAGACGGCCACGGCCCGGGAACCGCCAGCAGACGCCGCGCTGCGCTCCGCTGCTGCGGCCGCCGCGGCCGCAGCAGCCGCGGCGGCCGCCTGTTCCCGATCCCGCTCCGCTCGCCATTCCTCGTAGCGCTGCCGCTGCCCGCGTAGCCCCGCGGCAGCGTTCTGGGCGTCATAGAGCTGCCGCTCGAGATCGGCTTTGCGGTCCGCCAGGGCCTGGGACTTCGCCGCTTGCGCTGTCTCAGTGTCGATCGCGAGGCGGTAGGCGGTGTCGAACGCGCTCTTCGCCTCCGCGGCGGTCTGCTTGGCGGCCTGAGCCGCCGCCAACGCCGCTCGGGTCTGGGAGTCCTTGTTGGCCGCATCGACGCGGGCTCGCCGCATGTTGTCTACCGCGTGCAGCTGGGCGCCTCCCACGGCATCCAGCAGCTCGGCGCGAGCGAGCAGGTCCTTGGGGCTCTTCGAGCCGAGGAAAGCCGACAGCGAACCGACCGTACTGCCCTGCCGGAAACTCGCGGCGGCGAAGTCGTCAAGATCGCGATGCGCCACAGCGATCTGCTCCGCGGCGGCGTCGGCTTCCGCGCGGGCGCTGTCTGCCCGCAGCGTTGCGGCAGCCAGGGCAGCCTGCGCCGCCTGCTCATTGATCAGCGCCTTGTTGGCTTGTTCGTGTCTGAGCTCAACCTGGGACTGTGATGCCAGCAGGGCCGCGTCGGCCTGAGCAACCTGGTTCGCCAGCTGCCCGACCCGGGTGGCGGTGGCGCTGACGTGCGCCTGGCTGTTTTTGAGAGCGTCGTCGCTGGGATTCGGCGGGGGTGGTGGCAGCGCATGCCCGATGGCTGGGTGGCCCACCAGAGCCAGCACCGTGAGCACACTCGCGATAAACGCACGGCCGGGAACGTGACGCCGAATCCGGACGCTCACACCCACTCCTTCCCCGGCTTTTCTGCGGCAGGCGCCGGTTCGCCTGAACACCGTCAGAAGTTGTCAAGCCAGCACGCGGGTGCACTGTGTCACGTAGCCATCATCAATACCAACAACCACTTGTTTAACATCAGTAACATTAACCACAAGTGTTACCTAGAGGTGGTTTGTTACTCTCGGTAGTTGCGCCGGGGTGCGCCTCGGCAGCCGGGCCCTGGCGTTGGCGAGCATCGCCGCCGGCCACGGCGTGAGCCAGTCGTCATGCTCGGCGGCTACCGGGCGATGGAGGTCGACTTCACCGTCGAAGTTCAGTTCACCCGACGCTCGCGGCCCTGCCAGTACTCTTGGCGCAGCTTGAACTTCTGAATCTTGCCGGTGGCCGTGCGGGGGATCGAGTCACGGAACTCCACCGATGTCGGCGCCTTGAAACCGGCCAGCCGCTCCTTGCAGTAGGCGATGAGTTCTTTCTCGGTGACCGGCGACTCCGGGGCCACGACGACCAGCGCTTTGATCGTTTCCCCCCACCGCTCGGACGGCACGCCGATCACCGCCACCTCAGCCACCGCTGGGTGGCTGAACAGGCAATCTTCCACTTCGATCGAGGAGACGTTCTCACCGCCAGTGATGATCACGTCTTTTTTCCGGTCCGTGATGCAGAGGTAGCCTTGATCGTCGATCGACCCGCCGTCCCCGGTGTGAAACCAGCCATCCACGAGTACCTCGCTACTGGCCTGTGGGCTGTTCCAGTACCCGGCCATCACGACGTTGGACCGGGCCAGCACTTCCCCGGACTCCGACGTGCGAAGCCGGGCACCCAGCGCAGGGCCGCCGGCCCTGGACAACCGGCGCGCGCGGTCCTCGACGGAAAGATCGTCATCGGCCGGCACGCTGCGGTTGAAGGTCAGCAACGGGGCGGTCTCGGTGAGCCCGTAGATCTGCATGAACTCCCATCCGAGCTCCTCACCGACCCGCTGAATCAGCCTGGTCGGCGGCGGCGCACCGGCGCAGACCAGCCGTACCCGGCCACGTCCAGGGATCTCGCCCGGCCAGCTCGCAGCGGCCTCCAGCACCGCATTCCACACCGTCGGCGCGCCACACATCAAGGTCACGCCATGCTGATCGACCCGCCGCAGGATCTCCGCACCATCCACCTTGCGCAGCACCACCTGCCGGGCTCCCAGCCCGACGAGCCCGAAGGGCATGCCCCACCCGTTGCAGTGGAACATCGGCAGCGTGTGCAGGTAGACGTCGCGCTCCCACACTCGGGTGTGCAGGGCGAAGGTCACCGCATTGATCCAGACATTGCGGTGCGTCAGCTGCACTCCCTTGGGCCGTGCGGTGGTGCCTGAGGTGTAGTTGATCGTCGCCGTGGCGTCCTCGTCGGGCTCGGCCCACGGCCGCGGCTCGACGTCGAAGCGCATCAGGACTTCCTCGGTCTCGCCACCGAGCACGAAACGGTGCGGCGCTGCCACGGCTTTGAGCGGCTCATCGAGCTCCGGGTCGACCAGCAGTACCGACGAGCCGCTGTGCGACACGATGTAGTCCACCTCATCGGCCCGCAGCCGGAAGTTCACCGGCACGCAGATCCGGCCGCTGGCCGGCACCGCATGTAACAGCTCGAGCAACCGGGCGCTGTTATGGCTGACCACCGCTACCCGCTCGCCGGCACCGACGCCGAGCGCATCCAGGCCAGCCTGCCAGGCCCGAGCCCTGCGGCCCAGCTGCTGATAGGTCGATGTCGCCACCGGTGGCGCGGGCTGGGCTGGTTCATCCACCACCGCAACCGACTGCGCGAACGCCGTCTGTCCGCGGTCCAGAAAATCGGCGACTGTCAACGGTACCCGCATAACCACCAACCCTATGGCCTCGTGGCCCCGACATGGAGATATATCGGGGTTATCGCCCGCCTCCTGACCCCGATATGTCTCCATGTCGGGGAGGCGGGGCGGTTGGTGCTGCGAGGAGGGGGTGAGGACGTAGAGTCACCAGAGAGGGCACCACGCTAACCCTTATCAGCGGAGGAGCCAGTGACCAACGCAGCAATGAGCACCGACAGCTTCGGCACCCGCGGCACGCTGTCCGTCGGAACCGCTCGCTATGACGTGTTCCGGTTGGCCGTGTTGGACCGGCGAATCGGCACCCAGTGGCGCGCCTTGCCGTACAGCCTGAAGGTGCTGCTGGAAAACCTGCTGCGGCACGAATCAGACGCTGCCGGTGCCCACGTCACCGCCGAGCACGTGACGGCACTGGCCGGCTGGAGCGCGGAAGTGACGTCCTGCACCGAGATCCAGTTCACCCCGGCCCGGGTGATCATGCAGGACTTCACCGGCGTGCCCTGCCTCGTCGATCTCGCCACCATGCGCGAAGCGGTCACGGATCTGGGTGGTGACCCGCGGCTGGTCAATCCGCTTGCCCCGGCCGAGCTGGTCATCGACCACTCCGTGATCGCTGACGTGTTCGGCCGCCCGGACGCCTTCGAGCGCAATGTCGAGCTGGAGTACCAGCGAAACCGGGAGCGATACCAGTTCCTGCGCTGGGGCCAGGGTGCCTTCGACGAATTCAGAGTGGTGCCACCGGGCACCGGGATCGTGCACCAGGTCAATCTCGAGCACCTGGCCCGCGTCGTGGCGACCCGCGACGGGATGGCCTACCCGGACACCGTGGTGGGCACCGACAGCCACACCACAATGGTCAACGGACTCGGTGTTCTGGGGTGGGGCGTCGGCGGCATCGAGGCTGAAGCCGCCATGCTCGGTCAGCCGTTGTCGATGCTCATCCCGCGGGTCGTCGGCTGCAAGCTCACCGGATCCATCCCTGCGGGGGCGACCGCCACCGATGTCGTGCTCACCCTGACGGAGATGCTGCGCCGGCACGGGGTGGTCGGCAAGTTCGTCGAGTTCTACGGCGACGGCGTCGCGGCGGTGCCGCTGGCCAATCGCGCCACCATCGGCAACATGAGCCCCGAGTTCGGCTCGACGTGCGCGATCTTCCCCATCGACCGGGAGACGATGCGCTACCTGGAGCTCACCGGTCGCCCGGCCGAGCAGCTCGCGCTGATCGAGGCCTACGCCAAGGAACAGGACCTCTGGCACGACCCGAGCCGGGAGGCCACCTATTCCGAATACCTCGAACTGGACCTGTCCATCGTGGTGCCGTCCATCGCGGGGCCGAAGCGACCGCAGGATCGGATCGGACTGACGGACGCCAAGGCGGCGTTCCGGCAAGCACTGGCCGGCTACGCGAACGACCCGGCGTCCACGGTGGATGAGGCTGGTATCGAATCCTTCCCAGCCAGTGATGCCCCTGCGGTGAGCAGTGGCGACAGCGGCGGTCAACCCCGTACGGCGACCTCCGCCGCGACCCGTGCACTGGGCCGTCCCAGCTCCCCGACGCCTGTGCAACTGGACGGCGCCAACGTCGAGATCGACCACGGCGCCGTGGTGATCGCCTCGATCACCTCGTGCACCAACACGTCCAATCCCTCGGTGATGATCGGGGCAGCGCTGCTCGCTCGCAGGGCCGTTGAGGCGGGCTTGACGGTCAAGCCATGGGTGAAGACGTCGATGGCGCCTGGCTCGCAGGTGGTCACCGACTACTACCAGAAGGCAAATCTGTGGCCGTCCCTGGAGAAGCTCGGCTTTCACCTGGTGGGCTATGGCTGCACCACCTGCATCGGCAACTCGGGCCCGCTGCCGCAGGAAGTCGCCCGTGCCGTCCGCGAGGCCGATCTCGCGGTGGTCAGCGTGCTGTCCGGCAATCGCAACTTCGAAGGTCGCATCAACCCCGACACCGCGATGAACTATCTCGCGTCACCTCCGTTGGTGATCGCCTACGCGCTCGCCGGAACGATGGACTTCGATTTTCGAACTGATCCGCTCGGGTTCGATCAGGACGGTAAGCCGATCTGCCTGGCTGACATCTGGCCCTCGCCGGAAGAGATCCAAAAGGTGATCGACTCCACAATCAGCCAGGAAATGTTCACCAAGGACTATGCCGACGTTTTCACCGGCGACGAGCGCTGGCAGTCACTACCCACCCCCGAAGGCGAGGTTTTCACCTGGGACCCAAAGTCGACATATGTGCGCAAGCCGCCGTATTTCGAGGGGATGACAATCCAGCCGCCACCGGTGACCGACATCAACGGTGCGCGCGTGCTGGCGCTGCTCGGGGACTCGGTGACCACCGATCACATCTCCCCCGCCGGAGCGATCAAGGCGGACTCCCCCGCGGGTCGCTACCTCGCCGACCTTGGTGTCGAGCGCAAGGACTTCAACTCCTACGGATCTCGCCGGGGCAATCACGAGGTGATGATTCGCGGCACTTTTGCCAACATCCGGTTGCGTAACCTGCTGCTGAACAATGTCAGCGGTGGCTATACCCGCGACTTCACCGCTTCATCCGGTGGCGGTCCGGTGCCCATTTACGACGCCGCCCAGCGTTACGCAGCGGCCGGCATCCCGCTGCTGGTGCTGGGCGGCAAGGAGTACGGCTCCGGTTCGTCGCGGGACTGGGCTGCCAAGGGCACCCGGCTGCTCGGAGTGCGAGCGGTGCTCGCCGAGTCATTCGAACGGATCCATCGCTCCAACCTGATCGGCATGGGTGTGCTGCCGCTGCAGTTTCCGCCCGGCGAATCGGCGTCGTCGCTGGGGCTGGATGGCACCGAGGTTTTCGACATCTCCGGCGTCACCGCCCTCAACGACGGCTCGATCCCGGCGACGGTGCACGTCACCGCCACCCGCGACGGAGCCGACCAAGTGCACTTCGACGCCGTGCTGCGCATCGACACCCCCGGCGAGGCGGAGTACTACCGCCACGGCGGAATCCTGCAATACGTCCTGCGCGCTATGGCGCGCAAGACGTCGTGAGCAGCAAACGGTGTCACAGCATCCAACACCGATCACGACATCGGGGTTAACGGCCGCCTGCCGGTGGGAATGCAGAGGGGTGAGCACTGGTCGGCAGGAAGCTGAGGTCGGGTATGGCTAGGCAGGTTATCGTGATCACGGGTGCCAGTGCGGGAATAGGTCGAGCGACTGCTCGGTTGTTCGGCGCCCGAGGAGCGCAGGTCGCGTTGTTGGCCCGGGGGCGCGCTGGGTTGGACGGCGCAGCCAAAGATGTGGAGAACGCAGGGGGCACGGCGCTGGCCATACCGACCGACGTCGCTGATTGCCGGCAGGTCGAAGCCGCGGCCACGCAGGTCGAGAACGACCTCGGGCCGATCGATGTGTGGATCAATGTGGCCTTCACCTCGGTGTTCGCTCCCTTCCACGAGGTCGAACCCGAGGAGTTCCGCCGGGTTACCGAGGTGAGCTACCTCGGCTTCGTCTACGGCACGATGGCTGCGCTGTCCCGGATGCGTACCCGCGACCGGGGCACGATCGTGCAGGTGGGTTCCGCACTGGGCGAGCGGAGCATCCCGTTGCAGTCCGCCTACTGCGGTGCGAAGCATGCGATCAACGGGTTCACCGAGTCCCTGCGCACCGAACTCATGCACGACGGCAGCAACATCCACGTCACTGTGGTGCAGATGCCGGCGGTCAACACCCCGCAGTTCTGCTGGGTGCTGTCCCGGCTGCCCAATCACCCGCAGCCGGTGCCGCCGATCTACCAGCCCGAGGTGGCCGCGCGAGGTGTGGTGTTCGCGGCTGATCATCCACAGCGCAAGCAGTACTGGGTCGGCGTGAGCACCGTAGGCACCCTGCTCGGGCAGAAGATCGCCCCGGCGCTGCTGGACCGTTATCTGGCCAGGACCGGTTACCAATCACAGCAGACCGCGGACAAGGCTGTCGCGGGCCGGCCGCACAACCTGTGGGAGCCGGTGGATGGCACCGACGGGCATGACCACGGGGCCCACGGGGAATTCGACAATCGGGCTCACCGCCGTGCCCCGCAACTGTGGTTCTCCCATCACGCGGGGCTGCTCTCGGCCGCGGCTGCGGTAACCGCCACCGCGACCGGCGCCGCGGTGGCCTGGTTGCGCCACCGGTGAACCCCCATCTGGACTGGTCGCCCAGTCACTGGTGGAAGGGGTCGGTCCAGGGTCGGGCGAGACGTAGAGACGCTTCCAACATCAGCGCGTGCACGAAGGCCTGCGGTAGGTTGCCGCGCAGCTGACGTTGGGTGATGTCGTATTCCTCGGAGAACAATCCGGGCGGTCCACAGGCCGCCCGGTTGCGTTCGAACCACATGCGGGCGGTGAGCGCCTCGCCCCGCTGGTGATCGGCCAGAGCCATCAGGAACCCGCACAGCGTGAAGGCGCCCTCGGCCTGTCCGAGTTCTCGGCCATCTTGGCGGAACCGGTAGACGTACCCCTCACGGGCCAATTCGTCCCGGACCGCCAGGGCACTAGCCACGCTGCGCGGGTCGGTGGCGGGCAGGGCACCTCGAATCGCCGGCAGCAGCAACGCGGCATCGACGCGCGGGTCATCGGGTGCGCGTTGCCAGCGTCCGGACGGATGGCGGCAGTCAGCACCGGCATCAGCCACGATGGCGTCGGCCAGCCTGCTCCACTCGGCGGCATCGGCGGCTGACGCGCCCGCGGCCGCTATCGCGCGGAGGCCGGCGGCGCAGATCAACCGGGAGTGCGCCCAGTGCCGATCGTTGAGTTCCCAGATACCGGCATCGGGATCGTGCCAGCGGTGCTGGATGGCGGTCACGGCCGCGGTGACGGCCTGGTAATGATCGCTGCCGAGGTGGTCATGGCGGGCGGCGACGGCAAAGAGCAGCAGTGCCTCGCCGAGGGCGTCGAGCTGGAACTGGGCATTGACGTGGTTGCCGACGATGTCGTGCCCACCGGGGTAGCCGGGCAGGTCCAGCGAGCGCTGGTCGGGCACCGGTCCACCGGTGACGGTGTAGGCGGGCTTCAAGTGGGGCCCGTCCTCGAGGATGCGTTCGGCGACGAATCGAACCGCATCATCAAGAAGCGAGTGTGGTGCATCAGCGGCCACCGCATGGCCGGCGTAGCACTGGTCGCGGATCCAGACATAACGGTAGTCGTAGTTGCGGCCCGCCTTGGCACGTTCGGGCAGGCTCATGGTGGCTGCGGCGACCATGCCACCACCCGAGCTGGTCAATCCGCGCAGCACCGCGTAGGAGTGGCGGGCATCGCGGGGAGCGATACTGTCGCCGAGCTTGGGCATCGCCTCCTGCCAGGCTGTTGCGGTGGCTTCCCACATCCGTCCAGCGTCCGGTGGCTGGGAGTCCAGCGCGGTGTCGGACAGCTCCAGGACCAGATCGTGGTGGTGGCCCTCGCGCACTTTGTGGGTGAATCGAAGCGACCGCCTCCGATCGCCGTGCACGTCGGCACCTGCGCCACCGGTCCACCGCATGCGCAGGTCGCCGACCCGGCCCTCCCAGCAGTCGCCGTCACGGCGCAGGTGGCTCAGGTGCCGGCGGCCGAACTCGGCCGCCGGCTCCAGGATGACGTGTACCTCGGCGGTGCCTTGCACCGCGACGATGCGCCGCAGCAGCACCGCCCGGTGCACGTCACCCGGGAAGGCCAAGGCCTCACGGCACTCGATGATCCCGGTCTCGGTAACCCACCGGGAACGCCAAATCAAGCTGCCGTCTTCGTAGTACCCACCCCAGACGAACCGGCCGGTCGGGGTGACCGCGTAGACACCGCTGCCGCCGATCAGAGAGGAGAACACCGCATCGGAATGCCAGCGCGGGACGCACATCCAGACCACGTCGCCGCGAGGACCCACCACAGCGCCGCGTTCCCCGTCAGCCAGCACGGAATACTCGCGCAATACATGCGGCGGAAACATCCCGACGGTATCGGTATCGGTATCGGTATCGGTGCTGGGCACGGTGTCTTCTTGCCCTGCGTACAGCGGGGTAAACCTAGCGCGCCTCAACGGGCGGGCGGTGTCGGGTGATGAGCAGCGTGAGCAGGTAGCCGCCGGCGGCGACGGCGAGGATCGCGAAGCTCGGGGATAGCACCGGCAGGAGGTAGCTGAACAGCAGGCCTGCCCACACCGTGGCCACCGCCAGTCCAGCCGACAGGAACAGCGCGGGGTACGGCCTGGTGGTCAGGCGTTGTGCGGTCCCGGCAGGAGCAGCGAGCAGACCGAGCAGCAGCAGCGCCCCGACAGCCTGGCTCGCCTCGGCGGCGGCCGCGCCGACCAGGGCGAGAAAGCCGTAGCCGAGCAGCCGGACCGGAATCCCTCGGGCGGCCGCAACCGCGCCGTCGATGCTGGCGAACAGCAGTGGCCGAGCAATCGCGATCATGCCTGTCACGATGAGCGCGGCGATGAGTGCGGAGGTGACCGCTCGGGACAAACTCAACCCGAAAAGCGACCCGAACAGGACGTCAACACTGGCGGTGCCGTTGGTGGCACTGCGCCGGCTGGTGTAGAGACTCAGGAAGAACACCCCGAGGCCGAGGATCCAGGCGAATACGCTGCCGATCACCACGTCGTCGGCGCGGCCCCGATCACCGAGCACGCCGAGTACGACGCCCACCCCGATGGTCGCGGCGAAGAGCCCGATCCGCTGATCGATGCCCAGCGCCAGCGCTGCCAGGGCGCCGGTGAACGCCACATGGCTCAGCGCGTCGCCGGTGAAGACCTGGGCCCGCAGCACGACGAAGTAGCCGACCAGTCCCACGGCTGCCGCGATCGCGGTGCCGGCGAGCAGTGCGTACAGCAGGAATGGTGGCCATGTCATGGCACGATTCCGGAAGCGCTCAGGTCCGCGGTGGTCCGGCCCCGCCGCGTGTGCCGGATCAGCTGACTGCCGAGGTAACCGGCGAAGGCCAGGCTGGTGACGAAGAAGCCCACCGGGAAGGGAGTGTAGTAAGCCAGGCTCAGACCCAGCCACGTGACGATCAGACCGATCATGATGGCGAGCGCCAGCGCGCGCATGGGAGCAGTGGTCACTGCTTGCGCGGTCGCCGCAGGCATGACGAGCAAGGCGAACACCAGCAGCGTGCCGGTGATCTGGCTGACCTCAGCGGTCGCAGCACCCAGGAGTAGCAGGAACGCGATCGATAAGGCTCGGACCGGGACGTTGCGGGCGAGCGCCACCTCCGGATCGATCGACGCGAAGGCCAGCGGGCGGCCGATCACCGCCAGAATCGACAGCGCCACCACGGCGACGATGCCCAGCACGGTGACCTGCGCCGTGGTGATGCCTAGGAAACTGCCGAACAGCAGCGCGTTGACGCTGTTGAGGAACCCCCGGTACAGCGCGACGAAAAGAAAACCGCAGGCCAGCGCGAAGGCCTGCACGGTTCCGGTGACGGCCGACTCCTCGGAGTATCCGCCGTGTCCGATGCGCGGCAACAGCGCGATCACCGCAGCGCCGGCGAGACAGAACGCGAAGTAGCCGTAGCCGGCCGCGACGCCGATCAGAACAGCACCGGCCGCCCCCGGGAAACCGATCAGCGACAGGGTATGGCCGGCGAAGCTCTGCCGACGTAACACCATGAAGTGCCCGATCGCGGCAGCCAGCACCGCGACGATCGTGCCCGCGCGGAAAGCATTGACCATGAACGGGAACGACCACATCTGTTGGAGGTCGGTGATGGGGTTCCAGCTCGGACCGTCGGCGACGGTCATGGTCTGCGCCCGGAATGTCGCTCATCGTGAGCGTCGCATCGGTGTGGATGGCCGACCACGACCAGCCGGCCGTCAGCGGCGGTGAGGACTTCGATCGGGGTGCCGAACAGGTCGGTCAATGCCGCGCTGGAGATCACCTGACGAGGTGGGCCGATCAAGGAACCGCCGGGGGCGAGGTACACCACGGTATCGAGGTGGGGCAGCACCGGATTGGCATCGTGCAGGACCATCAGCACGGCAACCCGTTGGGTCCGGGTGATCCGAGCGATGAGAGTGGCGACAGCAGCCTGGTTCGGCAGATCCAGGCTGTCCAGAGGTTCGTCCAGCAGGAGCAGATCAGGTGCTGGGGCCAGGGCCTGAGCGATCAACAGCCGTTGCTGCTCGCCGCCGGACAACTCGCCGACCGGTCGCTCGGCGTAACCGCTGGCGCCGACCAGGTCGATGACCTCCTCGACGCGCGCCGCGGCGGATCGCCGCGGCGCGCCGCCCGGCAGCCAGCTGGGCAGCGGAAGGCCCCACCGGTGCCCGTCCAAGCCCAGTCGCACGATGTCACGCCCCCGGACCCGCAGCGACGGGTCGAAGCTGCGGCGCTGAGGCAGGTAACCGATCCGCTTGTTGGCCCGGCCGGGCGACTGGCCCAGTACCTGTACCCGGCCCTCCGCCAGCGGCAGGGCACCGAGAATGACCTGGAGCAACGTGGATTTGCCGACCCCGTTGGGGCCCAGCACCGCGACGAACTCGCCAGCCGCGATCGTCAGGTCGAGCCCGCTCCACAGCCGCCGGTTTCCCCGATCCACCGAGCCGTGGCGCAGGGTGATCACCGGCTGTTGATCCGTGGGCGGCTCGGTGACCTGGCGGAGCTGGGTGTCCACGTCGGGATTCAGTGAGCGGGCATTCACGGCGTGGTGGCATTCGATAGTGCTTGCTGGATACCTTGGAGCTGGTCGGCCTGCCAGTCCTGGAAACTGGCCGTGGCCGGGACGAGGGTCTCGGTGACCATTGCCACCGGAATATCGTGGTTTTTCGCCGCGGTCACCAGTGCCGTCACATCCGGGGTCGAATTCTGGCTGTTGAAGATAAAGATCTTGATCTGTCTTGTCTCGATCTGCTTATCCACCGTGATCTTGTCGGCCGCAGTGGGATCGGTACCCTCACTGATCGCGTCGAGGAACGACTCCGGGGTAGCCATCCGCAAGCCCAGACCTTCGGCCAGCGGCGTCACGATCGATTCCGAGGCGCCGATCGGTGTCCCGGTGTACTTAGCCTTGATGTCAGCGATGAGCTGGTTGTAGCGAGCCAATCCATGAGTCTCGTAGTTCTGTTTCTGCTGATCGAAATAGGCCGCATCGGCCGGATCGATCCGCTTGTAGTCAGCGGAGATCTGGTCGATGACCCGGTGCACATCATCCGGTGAGTACCAGCGATGCGGATTGCCGCCTTCCTTGACGCCGATCAGCTCGCCTACGTTCAACACCGACCGACCCGGTTCGGGGTTCGCGGCGATCAGCTTGGTGACCCACGGGTCGTAGCCGACGCCGTTGGTGACCACGTACTGGGCGCTCGCGAGAGCTCGCGCGTCGGCCGCGGTGGGCTCATAGTCGTGCGGGTCGGCGTCCGGGATGGCGATAATGCTTTTCACCCTGACCCGCTCGCCGCCCAGTTGCGCCGCGATGCTGCCCCAGAAATTCTCGGCCGCCACTACCGCGATGTGCGTGTTGCCGGCCGACCCGTTCTGCTCAGTAGCCGAACCGTTACCGGGCGGTCTCGCGGTGGCGCAGCCGGCGAGCAAGCCGGCAACCCCTACCATGGTGACGGCTGACGCGCAAACGAGTGATAAGACTCGGCGCATCGCCTGGTTCACATTCACTTTGCGGCTCCGGATCTGGACGCTACGTAACCCACAAGAACCTCCAGCTCGCGCTTGCGAGGATAAACGAAATCGATAATCATTTCAAACCTGCGCCCGGCTTCCAGCATCAGCGCCACAATGTCCGGACGCGGCGCCGAGCTGGTCGCCACCCGACCCCGCCCCTCGGATCCGGCCGGGCTGCCGTCGTCCACCTGGGTGACCAATAGCGTGGCCCGTAAGCCCGGCTCAGCCACTCGGCCGGTTCGTCACACCGCCGCAGCGGCTTTCGCAGTCAGGAAGCTTCGGCTAGTACCAGCGCGAACCGGTCGTCTGGATCGGTCCACCACAGCTGCTCGGCAAACCCGGCCGCCTGGAGCTCCGCGCCGAGCCCGGCCCGGCGGAATTTGGTGGAGACCTCGGTGAGCATCTGCTCGCCCTGGGCGTAGTGCACTGCCATGCCCAGGGCAGGAACCTGCACGGTCATCGCGCGGCTTGCCTGCAGCCGCATCTCGATCCACTCATGGGTGGCATTCCACAACGCGATGTGATCGAAGGCGCTGACGTCGAAATCGGCGCCGAGCTCGCGGTTGAGCACGTGCAGCACGTTGCGGTTGAATTCGGCGGTCACGCCGGTGGCGTCATCGTAAGCGGGCACCATGATCGCCGGGTCGGTGACCAGCCCGGCGCCCAGCAGCAGCAGCTCATCAGGACCCAATGCGGCGCGAAGCGCGGTGAAGAACGTGGCCCGATCGTCGGGCAACAGATTGCCGATCGTGCCGCCCAGGAAGGCCACCAGCCGGCGCCCGCGGTGCGCGGCCGGCAACAACTCCAGGTGCTCGGTGAAGTCGCCGACCACACCGTGTACGGCCAGCCGCGGGTACTCCCGTGCCACCGCGGCCATCGCGGCGCGCAACGCGGACTCCGAGACGTCGAGGGGTACGAAGCGCCGGAGGGATCCGGTGGCGGTGAGCGCGTCGAGTAGCAACCGGGTCTTCTCCGACGAGCCCGAACCGAGCTCGACGAGGGTGTCCACGGCAGCCCGCGCAGCGATCTGCGTCACGGTGTGCCGCAGCAACTCACGCTCGGTGCGGGTGGGGTAATACTCGGGCAGCATGGTGATCTGCTCGAACAGTTCGCTGCCGCGGGCATCGTAGAACCATCTGGGTGGCAGCCACTTGGGTTCGGCGGAAAGCCCCACCCGGGCGTCGTGGCGCAGCGCATCGGCGGCATCGGCGTCGGACAGGTAAATCTCGAGCACAGGTGCGGTCATGGCTCCTCGGCAGTCGTCGCAGGGATCGGCGCGACATCCACGGTGGTCGGTGTCGCGGTGAGCAGGTGGCAGTCCGGCACGGGCTCCCAGCCGGCGCAGTGGCTGGTGGGCTCGGAGCAGACCTGCACTCCCCCGTCGGCGACCCGCACCGCCAACGCGTGGTGCACCGCGGTCGCGGCGAACATGCTGCCGTCCGTCACCAGCAGGTTCAGCCGTGAACCTGGGGCCGCTGCCAGCACCTGTGCGGTGACCGTGCCCAGCGCCCGGCCCAGTGACTCACCAGCCACCAGTCGGCGCCGGACGAGTGCCCACAGCAGGGCGGAGTCGGTGGGTGCGTCCAGGGTGAGCAGGTCGGTGACCGGCAACTGGCGAGCCAACGTTGCCATGCTGTCCGGCCAGCCGGTGACCATCCCGTTGTGGCTGAACAGCCAGCGGCCGGTGGTGAACGGTGCGCAGGCAGTCTCGGTCACGGGCATGCCAACGGTGGCCGAGCGCACCGCGGCGAGCACCGCGCTGCTGCGCACTGCGCCGGCCAGTGCGGCGAATGACGTGTCGGTCCAGATCGGGATGGCCCGCCGGTACCGGATCGGCGTGGCTGCACCGTCGTGATACCAGCCGGCGCCGAACCCGTCGGCGTTGACCACCCCATCACAGCGCATATCGGCTGGTGCGTAGCTCTGCCGCAGCAGCGAATGCGGCGGCTCCAGCAGCAGCGTCGCGAGGTCACAAGGCGGCCCGAGATAGGCCAGATGCCGGCACACGCCGTTCAACTCACCTGATGCTCGGCGGCAGCGTCCCGGGCGCAGCGGAAACCGGTGAAGATCTGCCGGCGGATCGGATGATCCCAGTTGCGGAAGGTGCCCCGGCAGGCCGCCGCATCGGTGGCGAACGAGCCGCCCCGCAACATCCGGTAGTCCCCGCCGAAGAACACTTCGGAATATTCGCGGTAGGGGAACGGCGCGAAGCCGGGGTAACCGGAGAACCCGGAGGACGTCCACTCCCACACGTCGCCGATCAACTGATGCACGCCTAGTGGAGACGCCCCGGCCGGGTAGCTGCCCGCCGGCGCGGGTTGCAGGTGCCGTTGACCCAGGTTGGCGTGCGCCGGGGTCGGGTCGTCATCGCCCCACGGGAAGCGGCGGGACCGCCCGCTGGCGGGGTCGAAGCGGGCCGCCTTCTCCCATTCGACCTCGGTGGGCAGCCGCTTGCCGGCCCACGCCGCGTAGGCCTGCGCCTCGAAGAAGCTGACGTGCACGACGGGCTCCTCAGGCGCGACCAACTCGGTGACGCCGAACCGGGTGCGCCACCACTGCCCGCCGTCGAGGGACCAGAACAGCGGGGCCACCAGCCCTGCCTCGCACCGGTGTGCCCAGCCCCGCTCGCTCCACCACCGCGGGTTGTCGTACCCGCCGTCGGCGAGGAACCGCTGGTAGTCCCGGTTGGTCACCGGAGTGGTGTCCAACCAGTATGCGCCGGTGTGCGCGCGGTGCGCGGGGCGCTCGTTGTCCAGCGCCCACGGTTCGGTCGACGTGCCCATGGTGAACTCCCCGGCGGGGATCAGCATCTCTGCGGGCAGGCCAGCGGAGCGTTCGGGCCGGGGCGCGGGCGCGTGCAGCGCGGCCGGGCCGACCCGCAGCTGGTGGGTGGCCAGCATCGTCTCGTCGTGCTGCTGCTCGTGCTGCACGATCATCCCGAAGGCGAATCCGTGCTCGACCAGCCGGCGGCCCTCCAGCGGGGCGCCGTCGAGCACGTCGAGCACCTTGGTACGCACCTCGCCCAGGTAGCGCCGGGTCTGGGCGGGGTCCAGCAGGGGCAACGCAGGTCGGTTGGGCCTGGGGTGCTTGAACGCGTCGTAAAGATGGTCGATGTCGGCTCGGACGGGATCGCGCCCACCCACGTCGCGGACCAGCCAGAGCTCCTCCTGGTTGCCGATGTGGGCGAAGTCCCACACCAGCGGAGACATGATCGGGGAGTGTTGGCGGATCAGCTCCGTGTCGGCCACCGCCCCGGTCAGGGCCTCGCTGCGGGCGCGGGTGCGGCCGAGCTCGGCAGCCACGTGATCGCGCAGCGCGGCGCCGCTCAGCTCGATGATCGGCGTGCTCACAGCAGGTGTCCTCCGGTGTGTCCGGCCGGTCGCGTCCCGTTAGATGCGCCGGCGCTGGCGGCCATCGCGCTGGTGAGGTCGTCTGCTGGGCAGCGACCGCGCCGGACCCGATATTCGGTGATGTCCTCCACCAGCAACTGCACGCCGGGCGGGGCATCCAACGCCGGCAGGGCGTCGCAGGCCAGCTCGAACACCTCGGTCGCGGCGACGGCGAGGGTGTCATCGCGCAGGCCACGTTCGGCTGCCTGCAACCACCGCCCGGCGGCCGGCGCGCAGGCGTCCCGGGCGGCCGCGGTGACCTCGGGATCGGCAAGCAAGGCGGCCAGCACCGCCACCGGCACCAGCCACTGCCCTGCCGGTTGGGTGTCCAGATACCGAACCTCCAGGTAGCCATGCGGTCGTACCGGCGGGAACAGCGTGGTCAGGTGGTAATCCAGATCAGCGGTGCTGGGCCGGCCGGGCAGTGCCCCGGACAGCCAGTCGGCGAAGGTGACCCCCCTGGGCACGTCCCAACGTCCCAACGGGCGGCGTTGGCACAGCACCGGTGTGTCCAGGGCACGGCGGGCCCAGTCAGCAGCCGGATCCCAGTCCATCGCCGGATCCCAGTGCACGGGACTGGGCCTGGTGCGGACCGGATCCAGGGCGAACCAGGCCTGCATTCGGGAGGACACCCATCCGGTGCGCCGGCCGCCCAGCCATGGAGAGTTGGCGAAGGCGGCTACCAACACCGGTCCGAGGTCATGCAGGGCCGCCCAGCGCAGTGCCACGTCGGAAGGCGTGCCCGCGTCCAGGCACACCTGCACCGCCGCCGTGGAACACATCATGGCCCGGCCCATCGGCCCGATCCGGTCGAAGGCGGTCTCCATCGCTGCGTAGCGGGGAATGTCGATCAACCGGCGAGACGGGCGATGCGGGTCGGAGCCCAACCCGGTGAGGACCAGACCGGCGGGATCGAGCAGGTCGGTCAGTGCGGCGGTATCGCCTTCGACGGTGGCGATGAGTCCGGTCAGCGAGGCACAGGGCGGGCTTGAGATCTCGAGCTGACCACCGGGTTCGACCGTGACGGTGGAGCCGTATGGAAGAGGTTTCTGGGGACTGTCGGGAACGAGGGAATCCGGAACGTGTGCGCCGAGCGCTTCGGCGAGGTGTCGAGCCTGTAACGGGCGATGGGGATTGCCGGAATGCTGCACCACCCACTCGAGCTCGGCGCCGAGCAGCCTCGGCGGCCCGTGCTTGAAGCAGACCGAGGCGACGTACACCTCGGCCTCTTCCCGGCAGCGCAGAACCGTGGGTGGTGCGGCCGGTGCTGACGTCCAAGGCCGCGTTGCCTCTGCCGTCACGACCCACCTCCTGGGAATCGACGGGCCTTCGCCACGCTACCCAGTTACTCCGGCACTCGCAGCGTTACGCCAGAGCGTTCGTACACCCTTTCCCTCCGGTTCCCCGTCACGCTCCCCGTGCCCCCGATATGTCTCCATGTCGGATGCGTAGGGGCGCGGAGGGGGTTAGGCGAGGGCGAACTGGGTGTGGTGCAGCTGGGCGTAACGGCCATCTGCGGCGAGCAGTTCTTCGTGGGTCCCTCGTTCGACGACCCGTCCATCCTCGATCACCAAGATCAGGTCCGCGGCGCGGATGGTGGACAGCCGGTGCGCGATGACCAGAGCGGTGCGCCCGTGCAACGCCTCGGCGAGCGCGGCCTGCACCGCCACCTCGGACTCCGAGTCTAGATGTGCGGTGGCCTCATCGAGAATCACTACGCGGGGTCGGGCCAGCAGCAGCCGGGCGATCGCCAGCCGCTGCCGCTCACCACCGGAAAGCCGGTAGCCGCGGTCGCCGACCACGGTGTCCAACCCATCGGGCAGTGACCGCACCAGCGGCTCCAACCGAGCCCGCCGCAGCGCGTCCCACAGTTCGTCGTCCGACGCGTCCGGCGCGGCGAAGCGCAGGTTGCCCTCGATGCTGTCGTGGAACAGGTGCCCGTCTTGGGTCACCACGCCCACCGTGTCGCGCAGCGCGGCGAACGACAGGTCGCGGACGTCGATCCCACCCAGGCGCACCGCTCCGGCGTCGACGTCATACAGCCGCGCCACCAGCGATGCGATGGTGGATTTACCCGCCCCCGAGGAACCCACCAGCGCGACCAGTTGCCCGGGCTCGGCGCGGAAGTCGACGCCGTGCAACACCTCGGCACCACCCCGGGCATCCAGGGTTGCGACTTCCTCCAGCGAGGCCAGTGATACCTGGTCGGCCGAGGGGTAAGCGAAATGCACATGGTCGAACTCCACCGAGACCTGCCCCGGGGGCACGGTCCGCGCATCCGGTCGTTCAGTGATCATCGGGCGGACGTCGAGGACCTCGAAGACCCGCTCGAACGCCACCAGCGCGGTCATCACGTCGACCCGGGCGTTGGCCAGCGCGGTCAGCGGCGAGTAGAGCCGGGTGAGCAGCAACGCGAGGCTCACCACGGTGCCTGGGGCGATGTCGCCGCGCAGAGCCAGCCAGCCGCCCAGCCCGTATACCAGCGCTTGCGCCAGCGCGGAGACCAGGCTCAGGGCGGTGAGGAACACCCGCGCCGACATCGCGTTGCGCACGCCGATGTCGCGCACGCGGGTGGCCCGGTAGCCGAATTCGGCGGCCTCGGCATCCGGTCGCCCGAACAGCTTCACCAGCGTGGCGCCCGGCGCGGAGAAGCGCTCGGTCATCTGGGTAGTCATCGCCGCGTTGTGCGTGGAGGCCTCGCGCCGCAACTCGGCCATCCGCGCACCCATCCCCCGGGCCGGTACGACGAAGATCGGAAGCAACATCAGTGCCAGTACAGTGACCTGCCACGACAGCGTCAGCATCACCGCCAGCGTGAGCACCAGCTGGATCACGTTGGTGACCACTCCGGACAGCGTGGAGGTCAGCGCGGTCTGGGCGCCGATGACGTCGTTGTTGAGCCGGCTGACCAGCGCCCCGGTGCGGGTACGGGTGAAAAACGCCACCGGCATTCGCTGCACGTGCTCAAACACGGCGCGCCGCAGGTCGAGAATCAGCCCCTCGCCGATCCGGGAGGACTGCCAGCGCGATGCCAGCCCGATCCCCGCGTCAAGCACCGCCAACCCCGCGATGGCCAAGGCCAGCTCGACGACCAACCCGACCCTCGCATGCCCGACGATGCCGTCGACAACGTGCCCGGCCAACAGCGGCGTGGCAACCGTGAGAACCGCCGAAACGGTGCTGAGCGCCAGAAAAATCAGCAGTGACGTCCGGTGCGGCTTGGCGAAACCGACGATCCGGCGCACCGTGCCCGGCGCGAGGGCGCGGGGTGTGCTGCCCTGACGCATAGTGCTGTTCAGCAGGCTCCACGCATTGTCCATCAGGCACCCTCCATGCTGCGCACACCTCGTCGCCTGGACTGTAACCCTGTAATCACCGTCTTATTCCGATGATCGGATCAGGTCCTGCCGGTAGGTCGGCACGGCTACCCACAGACTCGGAGATCCACGGGATCCGCACTTGCGCAGTACCGCGTTCGGGCAGAAACAGGGTCGAGTCCCCGAACTCGTGCCACAGGTAGCGGCGTTGCACCGCAGCGGTGTAGGCGGCACCGACCAGTTCCGGTCCGGCGACGGCCTCGAGTAATAACAAGTGGCTGGCTTGTGGCGGGTGCAACCCGGTGATGAGCCCGGTCACGATCCGGGCCGGATGGCTGGGCCCGAGGACCAGATCGGTCCAGCCGCGCGCGGGCTCGATCAGGCCGCCGGGTTGCGTCGCGGTCTCCAGCGCGCGCACCACGGTGGTACCCACCGCGACAACTCGATGCCCGGCGTCATGGGCGCTCTGGACCAGCCGCGCGGTGGACTCGGGGACCTCGAAGCGCTCCGGTGCGAGCGGTTCGGGCAGCTCGGGACTGGACACCCCGGCGTGCAGCACGACGGGAGCCACGGTGATCCCCGAGGCAATCAGCTGCACCATCAGCGGCGCGGTGAACGGGCGCCCGGCGCTGGCCATCTCCGCGCTGCCCGGCTGGCGGGCGTACACCGTCTGGTAATCCGCCAACGGGTACTGCTCGGCGAGGTAGCCGTAGCCAATCGGGCGGCCATGCTCCGACAGGTACGCCACGAGCGGGGTCGGCGGCGTCACCACCGCCCGCCATAACCGGCTCGGACCCTCATGGGGCGCAGAGTCCGGGTAGGACCTGCTGAGCAGGAGTTCAACGCCTCCGGGTAGGTGCAGCCGCTGCCCCAGGTGAGTTGTCAGGTCCGGTCCTCGGCCGTCGACCCGGCGGATCTCCACGACCCACTCCCCTGGGCTCAGCGAGGTGGCGATATGCACCGGTGCAGCGCGACCGTCGGCGCCACGTCCACGTACGGCGGCCGGCACGGTGGCGGAGGTGTTGACCACGACAAGGTCGCCGGGTTCGAGCAGCGTGGGCAGATCAGCGAAGCGGCGATGCTCGATCCGGCCAGGCCGAGCGACCAGCAGCCGGACACCGTCGCGCGGCACTCCGCGGCGTTCCGGTGGGCCGGATGCCTCGCTTCCCGGCGGCAGCGTGAACCGCGTCGCGGGGCGGTCAGCGGCGATGGTCACCGGCCCGTCTCCACCATGAGTTCTGCTGCCCGGTACCGCCCGCTGGGTAGATCCGATCCGACGATCGCCAGCAGTGCTGGTATGACGCGTTCCGGTGCCGGCCGGTCACTGATGTCCTCGCCCGGGAACGCCAGCTGGTGCAGATCGGTGGCCATGTCGCCCGGGTCGAAGGCATAGACCCGCAGCTGTGGGTGCTCCACCGCGAGCACCGCGGTGAGCTGATCCAGCGCAGCCTTGGCCGAGCCGTAGCCGCCCCATCCCGGGTAGGACTCCACCGCCGCGTCGGACGAGATGTTGACCACCCGCCCACCACGACGGGCGAGCTGCGGCAACAGCACTTGGAACAGCGCCAGCGGGGCCAGGGTGTTCACCGCGTAGACCTCTTCGAGCACCTCGAGGGGGTAGTCAGCGAGCTGGGGCTGCGGGCTTGGGCCCAGCATGCTGGCGTTGTTCACTAACAGGTCCAGGCCCCCCGCCGCGGCCGCCTCGGCAGCCAGCTGCAGGCGGTGGCGAGGATCGCGCACATCCCCGGGCACCGCTGTCACCGACTGCGGGATTTCGATCTGGGCCACCATCTCGGTGAGCCGCACGGGGTCACGGGCGTCGATCACCACGTGCCAGCCACGGCGCACGAGGCTGAGGGTGAGAGCCTGACCCAGCCCGCGGCTCCCGCCGGTCACCACAGCGACCGGCCTCGGGCGAACTGTATTCCGCTGCGTCATGCCGCGAGCATGTAACTTGAACCTTACTTCAAGTCAAGGAATTGGCGGAGGCGTGATGGACCGCACTGACCTGCTACCGGTCGGCGAGATCGCCCGCCGCGCCGGGCTGGCGACCTCGGCACTGCGGTACTACGAGCGACAGGGGCTGATCAGCGCCGTGCGCACCTCCGGCGGCCAGCGGCGCTACCCGCGCAACATGCTGCGACGGCTGGCCTTCATCCGCGCTGCGCAGAGTGTCGGGCTTTCGTTGCGAGAGATTCGGACCGCACTGGATACCCTGCCGGCACAACGGACGCCTACCACGGCGGACTGGGCACGACTGTCCCGCTCCTGGCGTAGCCGGCTCGACGAGCAAATCGGCGGACTCATCGCGCTGCGAGACGGGCTGACCTCGTGCATCGGCTGCGGTTGCCTATCGCTGCGCCGGTGCAAACTGTCCAATCCCAACGACACCGCCGCCCGCTACGGTGCCGGCGCCCGGTACCTGCCACCGGTTTTGCGTCGGCCGCTCGACGCGACCTCGCACACAGCCAGCGTAACTGAACCCGCTGCGCCGTAGCGCCCGACGAGGACGTCATCACCGCCGCCCTGCACGGCGCACTATTCGAGGGCTGGTCGCGGTCTACAGGCTCATCAGGATGTGCTGCTCGCCCGGACACGGTTGATCTTCACCACACCGGCACTACGGGCGCGCATTGTCGACAGCCAGCACGCCACCGAGAAGCTGTTCGCCGAGTCCCTGGCCGCCCGCGACGAGCGCGCCCAGTAAGCGTCCAAGCGGCAGCAACGCTGGCCGCACTGACGGTCGCGCTCAGCGCGTGGGTGCAATCCGACGGCGCCGAGCAGCTGCCTGCACTGATCGATCGTGCTCTTCGCGCCCTACGTCCCAGCCCCCGAAAACCGGCCCCTGAACCAACAATGAGGGTCGGAAGCCTACTTCTTCTTCGTACGGGTGGCACCGCCACGACCGCGCAGCGTGACACCGGACTCTGACAGCACCCGGTGGACGAAGCCGTATGATCGCCCGGTCGATTCAGCGAGCGCCCGGATGCTGGCTCCCTTCTCGTACTTCTTCTTCAGCTCCGATGCGAGCTTGTCCCGAGCTACACCGGTGATCCGGCTGCCTTTTTTCAGGTCGGCCACCTCGAAACGCCTTTCTTCCGTCGGCAGAAGAGCCGGTCACGGCCCTGCGGCAATGATCGACCACGTTAGCGATCTCCGCTAGACGATCTCCGGGTGGATCTGTGAGCGGTACCCGTAGCGGGCTCAGATGCGCAATATCACGGCAAAAGTGCCAAACAAGACCGCCTTGCATGACTTTGCATACGCAGCGTAATCGGGAGATCACCCGTCAAGCGAGTTGCACCAGATCGAGGTAATCCTCGCTCCAGTGATCTTCGGTGCCCTCCGGCAACACGATCACCCGCTCGGGACCCAGCGCCTGCACCGCTCCAGGGTCGTGAGTCACCAGGACCACCGCACCGGAGAAGTGCTGCAGCGCGTCGAGCACCCGTTCCCGGGACACCGGATCCAGGTTGTTGGTCGGCTCGTCGAGCAGCAGCACGTTGGCCGCCGACGACACCAGTACCGCCAGCGCCAGCCGGGTCTTCTCACCGCCGGACAGGGTACTGGCCGGCTGGTCCAGTTGTTCTCCACGGAACAGGAAGGCGCCCAACAGGGTGCGCAGCTGCTGCTCGGCAGCGTCCGGTGCGGCGTGCCGCAGGTTCTCCCATACCGTGGCAACGAGATCGAGCGTGTCGTGCTCCTGGGCGAAATAGCCCACTCGCAGGCCGTGCCCGGGCTCGACCCGACCCGCGTCAGGCGTCTCCATGCCGCCGAGTAACCGCAGCAGGGTGGTTTTCCCGGCACCGTTGAGACCGAGGATCACTACCCTGGTGCCCCGGTCAACGGCAAGGTCCACCCCGCTGAACACCTCCAGCGAGCCATAGGATTTAGCCAGCCCGCTGGCGGTCAACGGGGTCCGGCCGCAGGCAGCCGGCTGCGGGAACCGGATCTTGGCCACCTTCTCGGCTCGTTGCTCGGTCTCGGCCCCGGCCAGCAACCGCGCGGCCCGGCGTTGCATGTTCTGCGCGGCGACGGCCTTGGTGGCCTTGGCGCGCATCCGGTCGGCCTGCGCCATGAGGGCAGTGGCCTTCTTCTCCGCATTGGCCCGTTCCCGCCGCCGCCGCCGCTCATCGGTCGCTCGGGCGTCCAGATAGCGCTGCCAGCCGAGGTTGTAAACGTCGACCTCGCCGCGAATCGCATCGAGAAACCAGACCTTGTTCACCACCGCGGCGAGCAGATCGGTGTCGTGGCTGATCACCACAAGGCCGCCCTCGTGGGCCGTGAGGAAATCCCGCAACCAGGTGACCGAATCGGCGTCGAGGTGGTTGGTCGGTTCGTCGAGCAGCAGGGTGGTGTTCGAGCGGCCGCCCGAACCATCCGAAGCGCCGAACAGGATCCGAGCCAGCTCGACCCGGCGTCGCTGCCCGCCGGACAGCGTGGTCAATGGCTGGGATAGCACCCGCCCGGGCAGCCCGAGGCTGGCACAGATCCGCGCTGCCTTACCCTCCGCGGCGTAGCCGCCCAGCGCCGAGAACCGGTCTTCCAGCTGGCTGTATCGGCGCACCGCGCGGCTCTGCTCGTCGCGGTCGACCAGCTCGGCCATCTCTGACTGGGACTTCTCCATCTCCCGCAGCAGCTGGTCGAGCCCACGGGCGGAGAGCACCCGGTCCCTCGCCGAGATCGTGAGGTCACCGTCCCGGGGATCCTGCGGGAGGTAGCCCAGCTCCCCGCCGCGCCGAACCTGGCCCGCGTAGGGCGCGGACTGGCCGGCCAGCACTCGCAGCATGCTGGTCTTGCCGGCGCCGTTGCGGCCGACCAGCCCGATCCGGTCACCGGGCTGCACCCGCAGCGATGCGCCGGACAGCAGGGTTCGCGACCCCGCGCGCAGTTCGAGATCGGTAGCTGTGATCACGTGAGGTGACTCCAAGGGTGGTCGCCGGCAGGGGGTACTTCCCCACGCGCCGCGGCGTGCGGCGCCCAGCAGCGCATCAGCTCGTCGCGACCACGGACCTCATCCTACCCACCGAGCGCACCCGAATTATCCCGCCGCCGCCACGGGTGTCATGAATCCTGGTGCCGCTTGCCGCGCTCGCACAGCTGGACCTCGACCCAGCGGGCCCGCCGGGCGGCCTCATCGAGGACTGCGCGGCGCGGCTGCGCAATGGCCAGTACCCGAGGCTCCGCGCGCTCCAGTAAACCGGCCAACCGCGCGTCGGCGGCCACCGTGCGCAACGCCGCGGTATCGCCACCGAGGACGACGGCGTCCAGTTCGGTGGCGCGGGGCAGCAGGACCCGCGCCGCGGCGTCCGCTGCGGCGCGCAGCGCCATCCGTGCCTGACCCTCCCGCCGGCGGGCGAACCGTTGCTGGGACTGTCCACCCGCCGCGCAACGCCCGTGCACCAGCCGGCTGCCGGTGCTGGAGATGAGCACCACCCCAGCCCGGGCGATCCCCACGCTGTACCCGCCCAGGCGTACCAGGAGCAACCCGATCGTGCGCACCGCCAGGACGTGGTCGAGCAGGTCATCCACGGCAAGGCCGGCCCGTTGCCCGGCCGACACTGCCAGTGGACCGAAGGGCACCGGGATAGACGCCAGCCACCCGTCAACGGCGGCCACGTCCACTCGCCACGGCTCGATCGTAGTGGCCAGCGCACCGCTGTGATCGGCCACGAAGCGCTCCAGGAATCTGGCCAGCCGCTCCGGCTCCACCTCGACCGCGTCTTCCCCGCCGGCAAGTTCCCGGATGCGGCTCATGAGCGGCAGGTTACGCCCGCGTAGCGTGCAGCTGTGATCGATGTGCTGGTGGCCGGAGGCGGTCCGGCGGGGTGGGCGGTAGCTGCGGAGTGTGCGCGGCTTGGTCTGGTCACCGAGTTGGTGGACCTTGCGCCGGATCGGCCGTGGCGGGCTACCTATGGCTCGTGGCGAGCAGAGCTGCCCGCCGACGTGGACCCTGCGGTGGCGGCGGCCGGTCACGGCGAGGCGATCGGCACCATCACGCACCAGTTGGGCTGGGAATATGTCGTGCTGAACAACACCGCGCTGCGGGACCGGTTCGCCACCGCGTCCGTCACAGTGGTGAAGGGACGGGTGCGGGATGCCCGACCAGATCCCGAGGGGGTCACCGTCGAGGTGGACGGCGGGCAACGGCGGGCTGCGGTTGTCCTCGACGCCACCGGCGCGCCACGCGCGGTGCTCGGTACTGCTGCCCGCGGCGCATCCGCCGATCAGACCGCCGTGGGGGTGCTGGTCGAGGCCGGCGCGGTGCAGAGGTTGGTGACTCCGGGCAACGCGTTGTTCATGGATTGGCGGCCACACCACGGCGAGACCGGGTGGCCGACCTTTCTCTACGCAGTGCCGGTGACGGCCGATCAGGTACTGCTCGAGGAAACCTCATTGGCCCGCCGCCCGGGGCTCGGGCTGGGGACACTACGGCGCCGGCTGCACGCCCGGCTGGCATACCACGGCATCCCGGTGCCGCCCGGCGGTGAGGAACGGGTGCGAATCCCGGTGGACCGACCACTTCCAAGCCCCGGCGACCGGCGCGGACCAGTGGTGCCGTTCGGGGCGGCGAGCCCGCTGGTGCATCCCGCTACCGGTTACAGCGTCGCCACCGCATTGCAGCTGGCGCCTCGGGTGGCTGCCGCCGTGCGGGATGCGCTGCAGCGCGGCGGCTCCGCAGCGGCGGGTGCCGCGGCCTGGCGCACGGTGTGGAGCCCGGCCGCGCTGACGGTGCACGCGCTGCGCCGTCGGAGTCTGGAGTCGCTGCTGCGGTTCCCGCCGGGGCTGGTGCCGAAGTTTTTCGACGTATTCTTCGCACTTCCCCAGCGGCATCGTTGGGCCTATCTCACCGGCCGCGAGGATGTCCAGGGCAGCGCCGCTGCGATGGTAGCTCTGTTCGCGACCTCGCCGTGGTGGCTGCGCCGGCGGCTGGTTCTCGGCGCCCTCGATCCACGTCCAAGCTCGGCCCAGAGCGACGAGGTGAATACCGGCTGAGCGGGGCAGACGTCATCGGTTAGGCCATCTGGGTGTCCCCCGATAGCGCGTACTTACCTACAATTGCTGATGCACGTAAGTTGCGACAACCTTGATTATGGCCCTCTCGCGCGAGGGATCGCTGCCCGCCGATCTAATAGCCCAGGTGGACGCCTTGCCGCAACCGGTGACCGGGAGGGAGCCCCGCGTCAGCGGGTCAGCAAGGTATCGCACGTTTGTTGCATTTACCTCTCTTAGGCAGCTATCGTCACGCGAAAGGCCGAAAACAGGTGTTTCTCAGCGTGACACGGCGAAGAGGGAGCTCATGAACGTCCCGCGCCCGACGATCTCCGATTCCGGATTCGCTCGCTTCCGTGCCAGCCTCAACAAGGGCGATCGGACCTCCATCCGGGGCATGTACGCATTCATCGTTTTCCTTCACCTGATCGGCTTCGGAGTACTGCTTGCGTTCGTCGTCCCGCGTGGTTACAACCTCGGCGCCACGGGCATCTACGGCGTCGGCGTCGGCGTCCTGGCATACACCTTCGGTCTGCGGCATGCCTTCGACGCCGACCACATCGCGGCCGTCGACAACACCACCCGCAAGCTCATGGCCGACAACGCCGAGACGGGCAACCCGCGCAAGCCGCTATCAGTGGGCTTCTGGTTCTCCCTGGGGCACTCCACGATCGTTTTCACGCTGACTTTCCTGCTCTCAGTGGGGGTGAAGGCCCTCGCGGGGCAGGTCGAGGACGAGTCCTCCGAGCTGCATTCGGTCACCGGTGTCATCGGCGCGTCGGTGTCCGGGGTGTTCCTGTGGATCCTGGGTATCCTCAACCTCGTCGTCCTTATCGGGATCATCAGGGTCTTCTTCCAGATGCGCACCGGCACCTACAACGAGCAGGAACTGGAAGACCAGCTCAACAAGCGCGGGTTCATGAACCGGATTCTGGGCGGTCTGACCAAGTCGGTCCGCAAGCCCTGGCACATCTACCCGGTCGGCGTCCTGTTCGGGCTCGGTTTCGACACCGCCACCGAGGTCGGCCTGCTGGTGTTGGCCGGCGGCGCTGCGGCGTTCAGCCTGCCCTTCTACGCGATCCTGATCCTGCCGGTCCTGTTCGCTGCCGGGATGTGCCTGATGGACACCACCGACGGCGTGTTCATGAACGCCGCGTACGGCTGGGCCTTCGCCAAGCCGGTCCGCAAGGTCTTCTACAACATCACCATCACCGCGCTGTCGGTGGCCGTCGCGTTGATCATCGGCACCATAGAGCTGATCGCGGTGCTCGACGACCAGGCGGGCATCAGCTCCGGGCCGCTCGCGTGGATCGGGTCGATTCCGCTGGACTACGCCGGCTACGGCATCGTTGCCCTGTTCGTCGTCGCATGGCTCCTCGCGTTGGCCGTCTGGCGGTTCGGGCGAATCGAAGAGAAGTGGTCGGCGCAGCTGGCGCCTAGCCCGACGAGCGCGGAATAGCGCGCGCTACACGCCCGGGAAGGCCTGCATTTCGGAGATCTCACGCTGTTGGGTGTCGATGATGCGCTGGGCGAGTTCGCGGGCCTCGGTGTTCTGCCCACCACTGAGCTCTGACCTGGCCATCGTGATCGCCCCCTTGTGATGGGCGATCATCATCCGCAGGTACATCTGGTCGAACTTGTCACCCGGCACCATCTTCAGTTGGCGCATCTGGTCACTGGTCATCATGCCGGGCATGGCACCGGTGGCATCATGATCCATACCTGCCATGGGACCGTTGGTGGACGGCACCGGAGCATTCCAGGCATGCAACCATGAACCCATCTGATCCATCTCGGGTTGCTGAGCGGCCTGGATACGGGCGGCGAGGTTCTTGACCTGGGGCGACCCGGCGCGCTGGATCGCCATTTTCGACATGGCGATTGCCTGGGCATGGTGCTCGATCATGTCCTGGGCGAACGTGACATCGGCTTGATTGTGCGCCGGTCCTGCCGACGGTGCGCTCGCCGAGCTGCCGGAAGGCGCCGAAGCATCGGTGCTACAGGCGGCTAGGCCCGTGCCCAGGGTAAGGGTCACGGCCGCAGCCGCGACCAGGGAGGTGATCGGGTGGGTAGCCATCGGAGGTGGACCTTACGGATGCGGAACGCTGATGTTCACCTCGACCTCGGGCTTGATCTTGAGTGCCCCGAGCATCCCGGAGAACGGCTTGATCCCGTACTTACGCTGGTCGAGGACGACTTTGGCGTTCCAACGCTTACCGTCGTCGTGCGCATCAAGCGAGATCGGGTTTGTCACGCCGTGCAAGGTGAGGTCACCTTCGACGCGCGCCCGGGCGCCGTCGCGCACCACCTTGACCGAGCGAAACTGGATCTTCGGGTACTTGCGCGGCTCGAGCGTTTTCTGGGCGTTTTTTTCGATGTCCCTGCGGTTGGAGTCGGAGATATCGTTGACCACCCGCAAAGAGGTCGGGTCGAAATCCGCGGTGACCCCGTCATCCTGGCCCACGTCCAGGGAGAGATTCGTCACCCGGAGGGTCGCATCGTGACCGAAGGCGGACGCCATTCCCTCGACAAAGACATTGACCCGGCAGTCCACGGCGGAAGCATCGAAAGTCGGCACGCGGTGAGCGTAGCTGGGCGGCAGACGAACAGTCACGGCGGCCTGCGCGGTTCACTCGATGAGACTGGCCGGCTCACCGGCCGCGGGCTCGATCGCCTCGGCGAGCCGCTGCACGTCAGCCGGGCGGAATGTCGCCAGCGCGCCGAGGTGCATCGGCGTCACGTCGCGGTCCTGACACACACCGGCCGTGTCCAGTCCGGTGAGCCGCACCGGTGCAGCTTCGCACAACTGATCGTGTACGGCGCGCAAACGTCAACAGCCGAGCTGGGGCATGATCGTGCCCATGCAGGTGTTGGTCGATGCGGACAACCTCGACGTGCCACGGCTGCGGCTCCTTGTCGCGGCGCTGGAGGCAGCCGCGTCTGCTGACGTCGTGGTGGCCGGCGCACCGGCCGCACTGGAGGCAATCGACTGGCCTGCGCACGCCCGGGTTCTGCCGGCCGCCGGCTGGCAAGGCGCCGACCTACTGCTCGCCCACGCCTACCGCGCCGAGGACCGGCCCCTGCTGTTGGCCACCGGCGACGGCGACTTCGCGCAACTCGTGCGACGCCACCCAGGCCCGGTCCTCCTGGTCGGCAGCACCTCGAACCGCTCTCGCGCCCTCGCCGCCCCCCACATCACCCCCACCGACCCCGCCCTGGACGGCGGTGCACAGCTGCGCGCCTGGATCGCGACGCGGTCACAGCGCGCGGAAAGGAGAATCGTGTCGACGTTGTTCAGCCGCATCATTGCTGGGGAGATTCCGGGGCGGTTCGTCTGGCGCGACGAGCGGTGCGTGGCGTTTCTCACCATCGCGCCGCTACGGCCTGGACATGCCCTGGTGGTGCCCCGGCACGAGGTCGACGAGTGGACCGATGCGGACGACGACCTGCTGGCCCATCTGCTCGCGGTGGCAAGGCAGATCGGCGCCGCGCAGAAGATCGGCTTCGGCGCGCCACGCGCCGGGCTGGTGATCGCGGGTTTCGAGGTCCCCCACCTGCACCTGCATGCGTTTCCGACGTGGGACATCAACGACTTCGACTTCGCCAATGCCGATCGTGATCCGGATCCTGCTGAGCTCGATGCCGCCGCGGATACCTTGCGCCAGGCGCTACGGCAAGCCGGGCACGGCGATCAGGTACCCAGCTGACGATCTTGGCAGGTGAGCGGGCGAAAGCTGCGTAGCCGTAGGCTGTTGGACACCACAAACAGCGAGGACATGGCCATCGCGGCGCCAGCGATCATGGGGTTGAGCAGGCCCATCGCGGCCAGCGGCAGCGCCGCGATGTTGTAGCCGAAGGCCCAGCACAAATTGCCCTTGATGGTGCGCAAGGTGCGCCGGGACAGCCGGATCGCGTCGGCGGCCGCCCGTAGGTCACCGCGAACCAGCGTGAGATCGCTGGCCTCGATGGCAGCGTCGGTGCCGGTGCCCATGGCCAGGCCCAGATCTGCCTGGGCCAGCGCAGCGGCGTCGTTGATGCCATCGCCGACCATCGCGACAACCCGCCCGTGGCGCTGTAGCCGGCTCACCTGTTCGACCTTCTCCTCGGGCAGCACCCCGGCGATCACGGTGTCGATGCCCACCTCCGCGGCCACGCAGCGGGCGACAGCCTCGTTGTCGCCGGTGAGCAGCACCGGAGTCAGACCCAGCCCGCGCAGCATGCGCACCGCCTCGGCGCTGCTCGGCTTCACCGTGTCGGCCACCGAGAGCAGGCCGCGTACCTGGCCGTCCCAGGCGACTGCGATCACGGTGCGGCCGTGCGCTTCACGCTGGGTCGAAACCGCGCGCAGTGTCTCGGGCAGTGACAGCGACCACTGCCCGGCCAACCACGCCGGCCGGCCCACCAGCACCGTGGTCCCGTTCACCACACCCTGCACGCCCTGGCCCTGCACGGAGCGAAAGTCAGTGACGGGGGGCACATCGCGCAGCCACTGCCGGGCCCCGGTGGTGACTGCGGCGGCGACGGGGTGCTCGGAGAAGCCTTCCACGGCGGCAGCGCGGCGCAGCACGTCATCGGCGTTCTCCCCAGCCACGGGTAGCACGTCGACGAGTGCCATCGTGCCGGTGGTGATGGTGCCGGTCTTGTCCAGCAACACGGTGTCCACCCGCCTGGTGGACTCCAGCACTTCCGGGCCCTTGATGAGAATGCCCAGCTGGGCACCCCGGCCGGTACCAACCAGTAGTGCGGTGGGCGTGGCCAGCCCGAGGGCGCAGGGGCAGGCGATGATCAACACGGCGACCGCGGCGGCGAATGCGGTTCCGACAGCCGCGCCGACGGCCAACCACACTGCCAGGGTGGCCACCGCAAGCAGGATCACGATCGGCACGAACACCGCCGAAACCCGGTCGGCCAGACGCTGCACCTTGGCCTTGCCGCTCTGCGCGTCCGCCACCAACCGCGCCATCTGCGCCAGGCGGGTGTCTGCACCGACGCGCGACGCGCGCACCCGCAGGCGACCCGACGCGTTCACCGTGCCGCCGGTCACTTCCGAGCCGGGACCGACTTCGATGGGTACCGACTCGCCGGTCAGCATGCTTTCGTCAACTGCGGAAGTGCCCTCCAGCACTTTCCCGTCCGTGGCGATCTTCTCTCCCGGCCGGACCGCGAACTCATCACCGATCTTGAGCGCGTCGATGGGAATGCGGATTTCCTGCCCACCCTGCAGCAGCACAACATCTGAGGCGCCGAGATCCAGCAACGCACGCAGCGCCGCACCCGCGCGCCGTTTGGAACGCGCCTCGAAATAGCGACCGGCCAGCACGAACACCGTGACACCGGCGGCAACTTCGAAGTACACCTGGCCGTGGGCCTGGCCGCCAGCGGCAACGACCTGGTCCGTGGTGACGACCCCACCGCTGCCGATGAACCACGCATAGCAGCTCCACAGGAACGCTGTCACCACACCTATCGAGATCAGGGTGTCCATGGTGGCCGCGCCGTGGCGAAGGTTCCGCCAGGCCGCCCGATGGAAAGGCCAGGCTCCCCACACCACGATGGGAATGGTGAGCAGCAGCGACAGCGGCTCGAAGCTGTGCGGCACGCGTAGGCCCGGCACCATCTCGGCCATCGACATCCCGATCACCTGGACGCCGAGTACGGCGCTGCCCACGAGCCGTTCTCGTAACGACCGGAATTCGGCACTGCCGGTGTCGGCAGTCGCGGCTCGGTCGTAAGCCAACTGCGCGGAATAACCGGTGTGGGTCACCGCCGCCACGAGGTCATCGGGAGTTACCCCGTCCGGGTAGCTGACGCGCGCCTTCTCGGTCGCGAAATTGACGCTGGCACGCACCCCGGCTAGCCGGTTGAGCTTCTTCTCGATGCGCGCTGCGCAGGACGCACAGGTCATACCGCCGATGGCCAATTCGACCTGGTGAGTCAGCTCCCCGGATCCGAACGGCGTACCGGCGCCGTAGTCATGGGCGGTGGACATGTCTCACCTTGCCAGCGCCGTGAACTCGACGGTTCGCAGCTGGCCGTGATGCTGGAATTCGAAGAACATCCGGTAATAACCAACGGTCGGCACTTCGACGTCGAAGTCGGTCGCGGTGTCCTGGCGAGGACCCTCGACGGGGCGCGCATTCAGGTAGGCCAGGTCACCTTCGCGGAGTATGACCAGACGCGCACCACCTCCGAGAATCGGATCGAGGTCCGTGACCGGGAGGTTGTCGCGCATAACATGTATCCATACTCGCGATACCGTCCCAGCGATCAGATTCCCGGTCCAGATCACCGTGTAACCGTCGATGTCAGCGGCCGTCGACTCTTTCGATATGGGACCGGGCTCGAAGAAACCGGGCGCATCGAGATCTACTCCGAGGGTCACCGGTATCTTGGCGGTCCCGGGCAGGAACTCCGCGAAGGCGCGGTAGCTACCGGGCTCCTCGAGGTCCAGCGGCACGGTCCAGGTGCCATCGCGATCCATCACGGGGTATAGATGCTGGTAGCCGCTCATATCCCGGCGCACGACGACGAGCGTCATCTGGCGATCACCACGTCGGACGAAGTCCGTCACTGGCCGGCCATTACTCGAGAAAATGGTGAATCGGAAATTCTCGTATTCCCCGGCGATGAATCGGGTGATCCGGGGACGCAGCACGTAACCCTGGCTGGAGACGGCGAGTCCACCTGGGCCTTCGGCGTGATTTTCCTCGCCGATGCCCCGCCCGTCGTGGCCGTGCCGGGCGGGCGCGGTACGACCGACAACCGATTCGCCGAAATTAATCCCGAAGCCGAACAGCGTAACCAAGCCGGCGAGCAACGCCAGCACAGGGATCGGGGCTCGCAGCCGTTCGACTTGCAATTTGCCGGTGGGCACCATAGCTAGGCTGAGATCGCGCGCGGTGGGACCTCAGTCGGCGATTTCATAGCCGGCCTCGCCGATCGCAGCGCGGACCGCGGCGCTGTCCAGCGGTCCATTGCTGGTGATCCGAACCTGCCCAGCTGCCAGATCGACCTGCACGTCGGTGACCCCCTCGATCGCACCGACCTCCTCCGTCACCGCCGAAACACAGTGCTGGCAGACCATCCCCGTGACGGTGTACTCGCTGACCGTGGCGGTGTCCCCCATCGATGACCTCCTCAGGTCGGTTTGCGTCTGGCTTGCCTACTGGGTCACGAGCGAACCAGGCGCGCGATCGCGTCAGCTGCTTCCTTGACCTTGACTCCGGCATCGGCGCCATCGGCCGCCGCGTCGACTACGCAGGTGGCCATATGTTCCTCGAGCAGAGCCAGCGCGAAGGATTGCAGGGCTTTGGTCGCGGCCGAAACTTGGGTCAGCACATCGATGCAGTACTGGTCCTGCTCCACCATGCGCTGTAACCCGCGGATCTGCCCTTCGATGCGGCGTAGCCGGTTGAGATATGCGTCCCGGTCCTTGGAGTAGCTGGCCACCGAATCGTCCTCTCGTCGACCCCGTCGTCCTCTGAGTGATACCCCTCCGAGGTACCGAACATACCCCCAGCTGGTATCTTTTGGCGAGTTTGTCGCTCGCGGTTTTAGCTCGCCCACAGTCAGGTCGGGACCAGTACCACCCACACCGGGCCAGGTGCGAACGTCAGGGCCGAACCATCCGGCAGGGTATAACGGGTGACCGCATCGGGGGTGGGGCGCGACCAGCTTCCCGAAAAAGCCTGCCCGTCGCGCAGTACGACCGCATCACCAGAACCGACTGTCGCCGCGAACGGCGATGGTGACCCCGCTGCGTCGCGGACCCCGGCATCGCGCACCGCTACCCGCTGCAGCACGACGGTGGCCGCGCTGGGCCGCGGCCCAGAGGCCGAGGTGAGCGGCGCGCCGTCCATGGAGATCACCCACCTGCCCTCAGCAGGCGCCCACTGGATCCCGACGGTGGTCGCCGGGTAGGAAACATCGGTCTGTTGGACCGGGTGGCCGCCGGGTGGCGTGGGTCCGAAGCGGAACCCGATGTCGCGTGGTGGCGCGCCGCCTTGGCGCAGCAGGTTGGCGTCGCCATAAAGATTGTGCGGCATCTGCCGTCTACGGTCCCGGCGATAGTCACCGGGCCTCGCCAGCGCAGAGACGTCGAGCACCGGCGCGCGCGCCACCAGCGCTCCGACCGACGGTGCCGCCCCGGAGAACGCCAGCGCAGGCCGGCCGAAATTGGCCAGTAACTCCACGTCGGACTCCCGCGTGCTGCGAACTGGCCCTACCACCGGCGGAATTTGAGACTGGTACACCGCAAGCAGCCGGCTCAGCCCGCCCTCGACTGGCTCCACGTACACCACGTCCGCCTGCTCAAGCCCGCGTTGCGGTCGAGCCACCGCAGCGTTGTCAATCTTGACTCCGAGTACCGGAGCATTGAGGTCGGTGGGCAACCCGGTGAACGGCGAAACCGGCGGCGGGGGTGGCGCGTCGGGCACTGCAGCGGATAACGGGCTGGATACCGGGTCGGTCCCCACAGGAGCGGGTGCCAGCGCACGCGGCGCACCCGAACCGAGCGTGCCTGCCGATACCGGAACCGCCGCTGAGGACGGCGCCAAGGGAAGGCTGCTGGAGGGGGAGAGCACCGTAATGGGCAGCGCATACACCAATAGGATCAGGGCCATCACGCGCAGCACCCGTCCCTTTCGGCCCATCACCGCCACCGCCTCGCCTACCCTGATGCAACGTTGAGTGACACTTCATACCAGCGCTGATCGTTGCAGGTGAAATCACTCCCCGCTAATCGGTCGCGGCGAGGCGTCAGTTAGCTACTGTCCGTGCGCTATTTCGGCCAGCGCGTTCGTGATCGCGACTAGAGTCATCACTGAGAGCGACGATCATTCCCTCTATGTGGCACTCCGCCTGGAGGATGACAAAGAGTCGCCTGCCGATTACCCTGAGGGAGATAGCTCAACGTCACTATCGGGGGCACCTAGTGAGTGTGAGCCATGGGCTTGAGCGCGCCGCACCGTGGCGCGGCCTGTTGGCTCTGCACCCACGCCGGTGGAAGCTCTGGGGTGAGCGGAAGGTCGTCATCGGCTATGTCCTGGCCGTGAATACCGCGGCGGTGGCATTGGCCGCCGTAGTGGCAGCGGCAGTGCCGGTCGGCTCAGGCGATCTGTACCGATCGGTGTTGCTGGCGGCAGGGGCGGTCGTCCATCGGGAAGCGGTTCGCCGCATCGAAAACCTCCGGGAGCGGGCCGCCGGCCATGGTCTGCTGACGAACCTCAGCTCTATGTGGATCTTTGCGGCGGTGTTGTCCGTCGCGCTGCCGCTGGTTTTCGCCATCACTGCGCTGGTTTACCTGCACTCCTGGTACCGGGGCAGCGCCGTCAGGTTGTACCGCAAGTTGTTCTCCGGCGCATCGATGGTGCTCGCGTCCACGGCCGCCGTCGCGCTACTGCAACTCCTGCAGCCCACGGAGTATCCGATCATCCCGCACGGCCCGCCCGGGCTCCTTGTCCTGCTCGGTGCCGCGGCGATGTACTGGCTGGTCAACGCCGTCGTCGTGGCCGGCGCCGTGATGCTGTCCGATCCGTTGCAGCCGGCCCGTCAGGCATTGGGCGATCCGGGCGAGCAGGCTGTCGTAGCAGCCTCGCTCGGGCTAGCAGTCTCGCTGGCCATGATGCTGGCCTACCAGCCGTGGATGATCGTTTTTCCGATGATCGCTGTAGTTCCGCTGCACAAAGCGTTGCTCCTACCGCACTTCCAGCAAGCCGCCCGCACCGACTGCAAGACTGGCTTGCTCACGGCCGGCTTCTGGCGCGAGGAAGCGGGCCGGGAACTCCAGCGGGCCCGCCGGCTGGCCGAGCCGCTCGGGGTGCTGATGCTGGACCTCGATCACTTCAAGTCATTCAACGACCGGATGGGACATCTCGTCGGTGATCAGCTGCTCCGTGCGGTGGCAGACGAGCTGCGCTCCCAAACCAGGCCTTACGACCTGGTGGGGCGATTCGGCGGCGAAGAGTTCGTCATCTTGTTGCCCGGTGTCGGAACGGCCCAGGTGGAGCACATCGCAGACCGGATCCGCGAGCGAATCAGCCGGCTGCGAGTACTGGTGGACGGTCCGCACGACCACCCGACGGCGGTGGACGGCATCTCGGTGTCGATCGGCGCGGCGGTCAGACCCGACGACGGTGATGACATCGACCACCTTGTGCTGGCCGCCGACGGCGCCCTACTGGCCGCCAAGGCAGCCGGCCGCGACCGCGTCCGCCTAGCCCACCGCTAACCACCACGAAACCCCGCTGAACCCCGATATGTCTCCATGTCGGGGTTATAGAGTCGCCTGATAACCCGATAGGGCTCCATGTCGGGCTGGGTGGGAGGCGCGGGTGGTGAGCGACGGGGGCGAGCTTGCGCGGCTGGGCACGGGTGTGTTGTCAGCGCGGGCTCGCGCGATACGCGACGCCACCTACGGCACGCGGATGACCTATTCCCCCAAGGTGTTCCTCCCGTTGACCATGCTGTGCCGGGACCGCTGCGGCTACTGCACCTTCGCGCATGCACCCCGCGAACTGCCGTCGGCCTACCTGGAGCTCGACGAGGTGCTGGCAATCGCCGGTCAGGGCGCTCAACTCGGGTGCCACGAGGCGCTGTTCACCCTGGGCGAGTGCCCCGAGCAGCGCTACCCGTCGGCCCGACGCTGGCTGACCGACCACGGCTATGACTCCACGATCGACTACCTGGTGGCGGCGTGCCGGGCAGTGCTCGAGCAGACCGGACTGCTGCCGCACGCCAACGCAGGTGCCTTGCGCCGCGATCAGCTCGCCGCGCTGCGGCCAGTGACCGCCAGCCAGGGAATGATGATCGAATCGTTGCGGCCGGACCTGCCCGCGCACCGCGGCGCCCCGGACAAGCACCCTGACCGGCGGCTGGCCACCTTGAACGTGGCCGGTGAGCTGGGCATTGCGTTCACCACCGGCATCCTGGTCGGCATCGGCGAGACCGAGACCGATCGGGTGGTGGCGCTGGAAGTCATCGCGCAGGCGCACCGCCGCTACGGGCATGTACAGGAAGTCATCGTGCAGAACTTCCTGCCCAAGGCCCGCACCGCGATGCGGCACAGCCCGCCCTGTCCCACGGAGGAGCATCTGCGGGCTATCGCGCTGGCCCGGCTGGTGTTGCCGCCCGAGGTGCACGTGCAAGCACCACCGAACCTCGCCGATCATCCCGGCGACCTGGTCGCCGCTGGGATCGACGACTGGGGAGGGATCTCGCCGCTGACCGCCGACCATGTCAACCCGGAGCGGCCATGGCCCGCGTTGGAACAGCTGCGGATCGTGACCGAAGCGGCGGGGCACACCCTGGCACCTCGACTGACCATCTATCCGGAGTACGCCCGGCAACCGCAACGATGGCTTGACGAGGCGGTGCGTTTCGCCGTGCTGGATCGCTGCGACGCCGAAGGCCTCGGCCGGGACGACCCGGGCGCGGTGTTCTCCGAAACTGCGCGCGACGCCGTCAACGTCGGTGACGGGGCTGAGGTGACGCTGGCCGGGCGCCGCTCCACCGCCTGGTACGCCGGCACCACCGCCGCGCCACCGGAGTTGCTGCCTGCGCAGCCGCGCGCCACCGGTGCAGTGCGCGAGGTACTCGACGGGGTGCGCGCCGCGCAGCGTCCCGACATCGATGAGCTGGTCACCTTGCTGGAAGCCCGCGGCCCCGAGGTGGCCGCCATTGCGGGGCTGGCTGACGAGCTGCGCGCCGCGACCGTCGGTGACACCGTCACCTACGTGGTCAATCGCAACATCAACTACACCAATGTGTGCACGTTCCGCTGCCGGTTTTGCGGGTTCTCCAAGGGCAAGCTGTCGCTGAACCTGCGCGGAGCGCCGTACCTGCTGGAGCTTCCGGAGATCGTGGCGCGAGTGCTGGAGGCCGAGCGCAACGGGGCGACCGAGATCTGCCTGCAGGGTGGGATTCATCCCAGTTTCGACGGTGACTATTACCTGACGGTGTGCCGGGCCATCCACGAGGCCGCGCCCGACATCCACATTCACGGTTTCACCGCGCTGGAAGTCACCGAGGGCGCCCGCCGGCTGGGCGAACCGCTGGCCGGCTACTTGACCCGGCTACGCGAGGCGGGGCTGCGTTCGCTGCCCGGCACCGCTGCGGAAATCCTCGACGACGAGGTCCGTGCGGTGCTGTGCCCGGACAAGATCACGACCGCGGAGTGGCTGGAGGCGCACCGGGTGGCGCACGGCGTGGGGCTGCGCTCCAACGTCACGATGATGTTCGGAGCGATCGAGCAACCCGTGCACTGGGCCCGGCATCTGGTGCGCGCCCGCGATCTGCAGGCGCAGACCGGCGGGTTCACCGAGTTCGTCGGGCTGCCCTTCGTGCACATGGCGACCCCGATGTACCTCAAGCGCGCGGCGCGGCGCGGGCCGACCTGGCGGGAAGTGCTGCTGGTGCACGCGGTAGCCCGGATCGCCTTGCACGGGCTGATCGACCACGTGCAGGCATCCTGGGTCAAACTCGGCACCTGCGGTGCACGCCAGCTGCTGCAAGCAGGGGTCGACGACCTCGGCGGCACGCTGATGGACGAGAACATCAGCCGGGCTGCCGGTGCCAGCCATGGACAGGGTCTGGACGAGGCCGGCTTCCGGGCCATCGTCGAGCCGCTCGGGCGCACGTTGGCTCAGCGCAGCACCCTCTACGAGCCGGTGGGGATCAGGGTCCGCTAGCCCCGACGCACATCCGCAGCTGGGCGAACAGCTCGTCGCGACTGGTTACGTCCAACCGCTGACGCATCCGGGCGACGTGATGCTCGACCGTCTTGGCCGAGATGAACAACCGCTGCCCGATCTGGCGGTAGGTCAGCCCAGTCAAGACGAGCTCAGCAACCTCGCGTTCCCGGTCGCTGAGCAGCGGCGCGGCGGCTGGTCGGGAAGCGGACTGGGGGCCGGGAGGATCGTCGCCGTCCACCGGCGAGCCGGCCGCACCGGGTCCGCTGGCCTGCAGCGCGCGGGCACATCCCAGGAGGGCGACCATCACCTTGCGGTCGGTGGTGCGGATCGCACCCTGACCGGCCAGCCGGGAGCCGTCGTTCGCCAGCCCGATCGACTGCAGTCCACGGGCGGCGGACTCCACCTCGGAGGGCTCGAAGTCTCCGGACAGCACCTGCATCCACGCGCGACCGGCAGCCGCGAGAACCGCAGCGTAGTGGCTGCTCTGGGCAGCCTTCATCAGTGCCTCCGCGTGCGGCTGCACCGCGGCGGGCTGCTCCCGCAGGTTGGCGGCATGCATGCCGTACCAGTGCAGCGGCACCGACCACAGTGGCGGGTCACCGAGGCGTTCCAGCAGGATCCGGGCCTGTTCCAGATGCGGCGCTACCCTGTCGAAGTCGCGTAACCTGGCCGCGGCGACGGCCAGCTCGCCCAGCGGCAAGAGAGTGAACAGGTCGACGGGGTAGCGGACAATCGCCTCCCGCGCGGCAACCCAGGCGGCCTGCAGGACTGGGATGTCGCCTTCTCGCCGGGCTAGGCCAACCGCCAGCGCAGCGGCGAACAGCTCTTCTCGGGGTTCGAGGGTTTTCGCGTCGTGGACGGCGCGGTCCACCCAGGACCGGGCCAGCGCGGCATCGCCACGGACCATCGCGGTCCAGGCCAGCAGGAGTTGGTGGCGACCCCGCGCGGACAATCCGCCGGCACCGCTGTGCAACGCACGTTCCAAGACCGACACTGCGACGTCGAGTTCCCCGGAATGCAGCGCCACGATGGCCGCCAGCGCAGCCGGGGTGTCCGGAAGCAGCACGCCGCTGCCGCCGGGTTCGAGAAGTGCCGCAGCCCGGGTCAGCGTGGACAGCGCCGTCGTGGGTGCCGACGCCGGCGAGTCGAGAATCGACTCGAGCACTCCGCCCGCCATCAGCGCCTCTGCGCCTGCCACCAGTGTCGGCGGTCGATCACCGTCGGAGGCCGCCAACACCTCCCGGGCCTCGGTCAGCGATCCGGTGCCGAGCAGCGCCAGCGCGGCCAACGGTGCTGCCGAGCCCATCCGGGCGGTGCCGACCCAGCGGTAGACCTCCGCGCTGCGAGCAAGCAGACCGCGACGGGCCAATACCGCGCCCGCGACCGCGCCGGCTCTGGCGAGATCAGGACAACCCGGATCGGACAATGCTTGATCAGCCAGTCGCAGAGCACTGTCCAGGTCGCCGGCAAGCGCCGCGGCCTCAGCTCGGCGGGGCGCCAGCGAAGCCGGATCGCCACCGGCTGAGACGGCATCGGCATAGAGCTGCGCGGCGTTCGCTGCCGCGTCAGACCTGGTTTCGGCACCGGGCGTGGAACCGGCCAAAGCGGCGTCGGCGGCCGTTTGGAACACCTTGGCGAGATCGCCACCGCGAGCGCCGGCGGCCAGCAGTTGCTGCGCCAGATCGAGCGCTGGGCGGCCGCGTTCGAGGTGCACGTCGAGCACCAGCCGCTGGACCACCCGCCTGGTGCCCGGTGCCGCACCGGTGACCAGCGCGCGCCGCACGAGCGGGATCAGCTGGCCGTCACTGCGCAGCAGCCCCTGGGACTGCGCCATCGACCACAGGTCGGCAATCATGGGCGGATCGACCGCGAGCACGGAAGCGAGGACGTCGGCGTCGGGAGCCGCCCCCAGTCCCACCGCGAGCAGCATGGCCCGCAACGGGCGCGGCAGCCGGTCCAGGTTGTAGCGAACGCGGTCGATGACTCCCGGCGGCAACTGGGGACGGTCACCCGCTAGCTGCCCAGCGGTCTGCAGCGCGCCCACGATCTGGTCGATGAGCATCGGCGATCCACCGGTCTGCTCACAGAGCAGGTCGACCGTTGCCGCGGGCGGGGCTTGACCGAGCAGGGCCGCGCAGCGGGTCTGAGTTCCGCGGCGATCCAGCCGGCCCAACAGGACCGGTGGCTGCCGGCGGCTCACCGCCTCTTCCAGTGCGTCCAACTCAGGCGTTCGCGGCCAGGGCCGGTAAGCGACGACGATCCGCGGGTCGCCAGTCAGCGCGAACCGGCACAACCGGTCCAGGTCGCTGCCTGACAGCTGATGGGCATTGTCGACCAGGACAGCCACATCCATGACATCCACAGGCTGCATGGGCTCAGGTCGGGTCGCCTCCATCCCCACCACAGTCACACCCGCCGCGAGGTACGCCTCTCGCAGAGCGGCCAGCAGCGCGCTCTTACCGGAGCCTCCGGCCCCGACGACACCGATCGACAGCGGCGCCGAAGGATCAGCACAGACCGTTTCGTACAGGGCCTGCGCAGGCAACATGCCGGCCAACGAAACGTCGGGGCGGCCGTGTCGGGGTCGGGAGCGGGCCGTCACCTGATTCACGTAGGTCACTTCCGATGCTTGGGCGGACTGGTCGGCGGGGCAGGTGCGGTAGTCGTGGACGTGGGGGGCGAGGGTTGCGTGGGGGGCGTCGTGGTGGGCGCGACAGGAGTGGTGGTAGGGGGCGTGGTCGGAGGGGGATTAGACCAGCTGGTGGTCCACGTGTAGGTGGTGACCCAGCTGGGCGCAGGCGCGGCGGGGGCCGCCGCGGGATCGGGCTTGGCGGGGCCACCAGCGACATGGTTCGAAGCTGCAGGCGACGTCGTACGGATAACCCCATGGGAGCCGGCTGTGCCGGAGTTGACCTCGCTACCTGTCCCAGCGCTGGCGACCGTGCCCGCGGGATCCGCGACCGGCGGCGGGCCGGGCGCCGGTGTACTGGGCACCGGTGGTGTAGTGAGTGCTGGGGTTCCGGCGTTCGCCGCAGGGTTGGGCTCACTGCGGGCGATCAAGAAGGGGACTGACCCCACCCCGGCGGCGGTGAGCAGTGCTAGCGCGCTGGCGAGAGCGATCCGGGTCACCCTGCGCGAGTTGGTTCGGCGCCCTTGGGCTTCGGCGGCTTCGACGTCGAGAGGGATGGCGGTCAGGGATGGCCGTTGGGGTGGAGGGGCCGGGTCGGAGGGCGGCTGCGTGGGTTGTGGTTGGGGCGTGTCGTCGGTATGGG
>Ga0134126_10000531_pt1 | contig 48567 bp, 41 predicted proteins | sample KB31752_FD_96881 | JGI IMG/M metagenome (GOLD analysis project Ga0134126, IMG submission 96881) | Terrestrial soil microbial communities with excess Nitrogen fertilizer from Kellogg Biological Station, Michigan, USA - KB3-175-2 | ecosystem: Environmental > Terrestrial > Soil > Unclassified ...
AGTGCCGTCAGGCATCATCGTAAAGGTCATCCGATCGCCCGCCTTCATGCGCAGCCGATCGCGGATGTCCTTCGGAATGGTGGTCTGGCCTTTGCTCGTCAGCGTCGATTCGGTGCTCACGGTTGCGTCACGGTTTTCCTTACTACATGCAGTATAGTAAGGAATGAGTCCGGGGGCAATCGCTCGTACATTTCTCCGCGCTGGTACGTCATCGTGGGGTTCGAGCTGACCGCGGATCAGCGGAGCAATTACGGGCCTGCGGACGGAGGGCTCGGGAGAATCCGCCGAGGTTGCCTCGTGGATGGAGACTTTCCTCAGCCCGTCCAGGTCGTAGCCGACTGCCGGCGCCTGAACGGGGATTTGAAAAAGCCGTAGATCCGTCTGGCCAGGCGCATCTTGCGCGAGAGCGGCGCATGGAGGAACGCGATCTTCCGGATGTAGTGCGGCACGGTCCAGTGAAACCGCGATCCGGCAGGGAAGAGGAACGTATCACCGGCCCCGAGCCGCCGCTGCACGCCCGCGGCGTCTTCGACGACGACCGCCCCTTCCAACACGTAGATGACTTCGTCCGACCCGTAATGCCAGTCGAAGCGGCCGGCCGAGCAATCCCACATGTGCGTGCTCGCCAAGTCGTCCGAGCTGCCGACCAGGAGCTTGCGGCGCGCCGTGGGGTTGCCCTCCAGTATCCATTCCGGAGGTATGGGATCCGGCTGCAGTCCGTAGGGATTCTCGTGGCCAGCCGCTGCGGCTGGCGTCGATTCGCGCAAGTCGACCTCCTTTATGGTACATGCACCCCATCGGGCCGCAGGGATCATACGATAAGATGCCCTCAGATCCATCCGCCCCCGGAGAGCCACCCGTGGACGACTCGCGCGAACCCACCGCCGTGATGCCGAAGCCGGTCTTTGCCGGAGGCGCACCGTCTGCGGATACTCCCGTGACGGAAGGCGTGATCGAGATCCCGGGCCCCTGGACACTGCATCATCGGGGCCAACTGCCGGCTGCCCGGGTTGCCTGGCGAGTCACGGGACCTCAGGACGCGCCGCTGATCTGTGCCATGGGTGGGATCTGGTCTGACCGCCGGCTGTTCGACGCCGGCGACGCGCGGCGGGGCTGTTGGCATGAAGTGGTGGGTCCCGGCCGCCCCCTGGACTCGAACCGGCATCGGATTCTGAGCTTCGATTACATAGGAGGCAGCGGCGATTCGACGGGGCCCGAGGCCGGCAGCCCCTTCCCGAGCATTTCGACTTACGACCAGGCCGAAGTGCTCGCGCGCCTGCTCGATCATCTGCAGGTCCCCTCAGTCCGCGCCATCGTCGGCGGCTCCTATGGCGGCATGGTCGCTCTCGCTTTCGCGGAGCGGTTCCCCGAGCGCGTCGCGGCCTTGTGCATCATCTCGGCCGCGGACCGCCCGCACCCGATGGCGATCGCCTGGCACTCCATCCAACGGCACATCGTGAAGTTCGCGATCCAGGGCGGCCGCCCGCAGGAGGGGTTGCGGCTGGCGCGCGCCGTGGGACTCTCGCTCTATCGGAGCTCCGAGGAGTTCGCGGCCCGCTTCCCGCCTACACCGAGGCTCGAAGGGGGCGAGTTCGTGTTTCCGGTCGAGCGTTATCTTTTCGTGGACGCCGCCGAGTCGACCTCCGCATTCCGCGCCGAGTCCTTTCTCTGCCTATCCGAATCGCTTGATCTGCACCAGGTCGATGCCACGCGCATTTTCGTCCCGACGACGGCGGTCGGGGCGCGTGAGGATCAGCTGGTGCCGCTCGGGGACGTGCGTGCCCTGGTGGCTCGGATGGGTGTCGCGCACATGCGCGAGATATCCTCGATTCACGGCCACGACGCCTATCTGAGGGAGCCCGAGCAGCTGCGTGACATCCTGACGGTGGCGCTGCGGACTTATTGAACCTAATTCGTCCGGGCCTGCGGATTCGGGAGCTTTATGCCAGCTTCGCCGCGGCGGGTTCCCCGACAGGTGTCAAGAAATCCGACGCGGTCACATGCGCTGGGTAGCCCGCGAGCGCATGATGTAAAAGAAGGGCCGAGCTCCAGCGGGACCGAGCCCCGCCGAGAACATTCTTCCCGCCTTGGCTGGTACAATGCCTGACACAAAAAGGCCGGATGCCTAGAGCGCCGGAGCGCAACCCGCGGTGCGATCGCCGCCTATTCCATGCCTGATACAACGACAAGAAGGGGACGCTTCCAGGCGGTGAACGCCGCCCGCGCCGGATCGGTGGGTCCGCTGGCAGTCTGTCTGCTGCTCTCGGGCTGCGGCCTCTTCATCACACCCCAGCACCGCATCGCGGTCGCCAGCAAGGACATCAAGGCGGGCCGCTGGCAAGAGGCGGCTTTCGAATTGCGTACGGTCATTCAGCGTGACGACGGCAATGCCGGCGCCTGGCAGCTCCTCGCAGAACTCTCGCTCGACGCTGCCGACCTCAATGGCGCGCAGTCGGCCCTCACGCATGCCCTGGCGGCCGGCGCGAGAGGACCGGACTTCGACGCGCTGCGCATTCAGGCATGGCTGGCCGCAGGGCAGCCACAGACGGTGCTCGATGCCATCACGCGCCGTACCGTCGACCCGGGCGAGCCCCGTCGGTCGCTCGCGCTCGCTCGAGCCTATCTGGCCTTGGGGCGGGCGGACGACGCACTGCAAACGCTGCGGCCGGTAGTGGCGCAGCAGCCGGACCTCACGGAGGCGCGGGTGGTCATCGCCGCGGCCCTGGCCCACGAAGGACAGCTCGATCAGGCGCTGGCCGAGCTCGACGGGGCCATGCAGCACGATTCGACGTCACCGCTCCCTAGACTCATGCGCGGCAGCATCCTGGCGTCGCGCGGGCAATATGGGGCGGCGGAAGCCTCCCTCATGGCTGCCCTGCAGCGCATGCCGCTCGCGCAGCCGTTGCCCGATCGAGGGCGAGCACTGGTCCTGCTCACCGAGGCGCGCCTGGCGCAGGGCAAGACCGATGCGGCCGCGGCCAGCCAGTCGACGCTGGCCAAACTGGCGCCGAGCGCCGTGGCCGGCCTGCTTGGCGCCCGGATCGAGCTGGCGCGCGGGGATTTGACCGATGGAGTCGATAAGCTCGAGGGCGTCGTGGCGCAGGTACCCGGGTACACTGCGGCGCGCCTGTATCTCGGCGCCGCGGAGCTCGCGAGAGGCGATCTGCAACAGGCGCAGGAGCAGCTCCAACACGTCGTGCAGGCCGAGCCCGACAACCTCGAGGCGCGCAAGCTCCTTGCAACTGCGCGCCTCGATCTGGGCGAGCCCGAGTCGGCGTTGGCCGTACTGATACCGACGCTAGGCGCACAAACGGCCGATCCTCAGCTGCTTTCGCTCGCCGGCGCCGCCGGGAGCCGAACCGGCAACGGTGCGGCCCTGGTGCGGCAACTCGAGCGGAAGCTGCACTCCGATCCGAAGAACGAGCCTCTGGCACTGAATGTTGCGGGGCTGCAGGCGCGGACGGGGGACCTCGCCGCCGCGAGGAGCACGCTCGAAGCCGCGCTGACGACCTCTCCCAACTCGGTACCCTTGCGCCTGAAGCTGGCGCGTGTCGCGCTGGCACAGGGCGATCTCAAGGCGGCGCAGTCGGTGCTCGATCAGGCGATTGCGTCGCAGCGGGGACAGGCCCCGGTAGTCGAACAAGCCGGAATCCTCCTGCTCGACGCGAATCAATACGACGCGGCGCTCGCGCGCCTGGCGCAGGCGACCACGCTCGAGCCGGACAACGCTCTTTACTGGCTCAACGCCGCCCGTGCGCAGCTCGCCTTGAATCAGACCGCAGCGGCGCGTGAGTCGCTCGGCAGAGCCGCGCAGATTCACCCCCAGTGGCTGCCAGCCGTCGGCATGCTGGCTCTCATGGACCTCCACGCCGGCGATGGCCCGGGCGCGCTCCGGCGTGTGGACGCCGTGATCGGCGGCAAGCCGCGGGATGCCGGCGCGCTTGCATTGCGAGGGTATGTCGAAGCGGCGCTCGGCAATTCGGCAGCGGCTGTTGCCGCCTACGAGCAAGCGCAGGAAATCCGGCCGACTGCCGTGGTGGCCGTGCAACTTTATCGGCTGAAGCTGGGGAGCCATAGTCTGGCTCCCGCCAAGCCGCTGCAGGACTGGCTCACCCGGGAGCCGAACGACTGGCGCGTCCACGCGGTTCTCGCCGAGTACTTTCTCGGGCAGCGCTCCTGGCGGCCCGCCGCGGCGCAGCTCGAGGCGGCGCTGCAGGAAGAGCCACAGAGCGTGGTGGCGCTGAACAATCTTGCCTGGATTTACAGCGCGATCGGCGATCCGCGCGCCGAGTCGCTGGCGGAGCGGGCCTACCAGCTCGAGCCGCAGTCCGGCGAGGTCGACGACACTCTGGGCTGGATTCTTGCCAACCAGCACGAGTCCGCGCGCGCCGTGCCGCTCCTGGCGGAAGCCGCGAGGCGGATTCCAGCCGACCCCGAGATCGCCTACCACTACGCCTACGCACTGATTGCCGACGGTAATCCGGGCGAGGGCCGGCGAATCCTGACCCGGATTCTCTCCACATCCCAGCCGTTCGCCTCGCGCGTCGACGCGCAGCGGCTGCTCAACTCCAAGACCGCCATATGAGTGTCCCCAACCTTCACACCACTCTCGAAGACCTCCTGGACCAGCTGCGGGGCCTCTGGCGGTTCAGATGGATCGCGCTGATCGTCGCCTGGTGCACCGCACCCGTTCTCTGGGTCGCGGTCTTCATGATCCCCAACACGTACGAGTCCTATGCGAAGGTGTTCGTCGATACGCGCACCACCCTCAGCGAGGCGACTCAGGGGCTGAGCATCGGCAGCGACATCGGCAGTCAGATCGAACGCGTGCGGGACGCACTCCTCGGCGGGCCCGAGCTGCGCAAGGTCGCCAACGACACGGGAATGCTTGCAGGCGCCCTGACCGGCGCACAGCAGCAGGCGGTCATCGAACAGCTGCGCAAGAACGTCGACATCACGGGCGATCTGGAGCCGCAGAGCACGATGGCGCTCTTCACGATCACCTATCAGGACCGCGACCGTCAGCGCAGCCTTCAGGTCGTCGATCGCCTGCTCAACACCTTCGTCGAGAGCACTCTCGGCGGCAAGCAGCAGGGCTCGGAGGAGGCCGAGAAGTTCCTGACACAGCAGATCGCCGATTACGGGCAGCGCCTGTCGGCTTCCGAGCAGCGCCTGGCGGCGTTCAAGAAGCAGAATGTAGGCCTGCTGCCGGGCGAGCAGGGCGATTATTTCAGCCGTCTGCAAACCGAGATGGAGCAGTTGACCAAGGCGAAGGAGAGCCTCAACCTGGAGCAGCGCAAGCGCGCCGCGCTGGCGCAGGAGATGCAATCGGGTCAGCAGTTCACGACCGGCTCATCGGGACCGGCAAGCAGGGACCCGGCCGCGCTGGACACCGAGGACGAGATCGCGCAGACGCGGCAGAAGCTCAATCAGCTGCTGCTCAAATTCACCGATAAGTATCCCGATGTCGTGGCGCTGCGCCGTACTCTGAAGCAGCTGCGGGCGCGGGAACAAGCGCAGATCGCGGCCGCCAGGCACGGTGACTTGGGCGCCGCCGCCCAGCTGAGCCTCACCGCCAATCCGGTGTACCAGAAGATCGAGGAGCAGTACAACGCCGAGGGCGTCACCATCGCCTCCCTGCAGCAGGAGATCGCGGATCGCGAGAGCCAGATCGCCAGCCTGCGCACCATGATTTCGACCGCGCCCGAAGTGCAGGCGCAATATTCGCAGCTCACGCGCGATTATGACGTCACGCGTACGCAGTACGAGGCCTTGCTCGCGCGGCTCGACCGCGCACGCCTGGGCCAGCAGGCCGCATCGACTGGTGTGGTGAAATTCCAGATCATCGATCCGCCGACTTCCGAGTTCGCGCCGGTCAAACCCAAGCGAGCGCTGCTCATCCTCGGGGTGCTCGCCGCCGCGCTCGGCGCCGGCGGGGGCGTCGCCTACCTGCTGCTTCTGCTGCGCCCGGTATTCGTCAGTGCGCGCCAACTCGGTGCCGTCACCGGGCTTCCGGTGCTGGGCTCCGTCGGCATGGCCTGGCTGGACCGGCGCCGAGGGCCGATGCACGGCGAACGGCTGCGCTACGCATGGGCGGTGGCATGCCTGGTCGTGTTGGGGTTGGGAGTGTTGGTGCTGCAGGCACATATATATAGCCTACTTGGAGGGCTGCACGCATGAGTGTGGTGGAGAAGACCCTCCGCAAGTTGCAGGATGCCAGGAAAAGCAGCTCCGATCCGGCGGCAGGAACCGCCGCCAGCACGGATTCCAACGCGCGTACGCCATCCGGCGGCAAGCGTGCTTTGGAGACGGAGCACTTGCCGTGGATCATCATCGACCGGGCCGCGCTGCGCGCCTCGGGACTGCTGCCGCCTACGCAGGAAGAGCGGCGCCTGTCGTCCCAGTACCGAAAGATCAAGCGCCCACTGATTGCGAACGCCTTCGGTCGCGGCGTGGAGCGAGTGCCCAACGGCCATGTGATCATGCTGGCGAGCGCCATGCCGGGGGAGGGCAAGACGTTCACGGCGCTGAACCTCGCCCTGAGCATCGCGAAGGAGAAGGACCTGAATGTGCTGCTGGTGGACGCCGACGTGCCGAAGCCGCACCTGAGCCGGAAATTCGGTCTCGAGGGTGAGCAGGGTCTGCTCGACCTGTTGCGCGATCCGCAGCTGGATGTGGACGCGGTCGTACGCCAGACCGACATTCCGACACTGACCTTCCTGCCCGCCGGCAAGAACTCGGGCGATGCGACGGAGTTGCTGGCGAGCAAGCGCATGGAAGAGCTCATCGAGCAGTTCGGGGAGCGCGACAGCCATCGAATCGTGCTGTTCGACACCCCGCCGCTGATGCAGACCACCGAGTCGCCGGCTCTGGCGCACGTCGCGGGCCAGGTCCTCGTGGTGGTTCGCGCGGAGTCGACTCCTCAGCCGGTGGTGCTCGACGCCCTGGAGAGCCTGCAGGATCACCCGGCCGTGTCCCTCGTATTGAATCAGAGCATGCGCTCGGAGAACTCGGCTTACTACTACTCCGGTTACGGCGATGCCTCCTCGGATCTGTCCTCGACGTCGGAGAGCGACTAGCTTTTCGCGGTCATCGCATGCCGGATGTCACGACAGATGCGGGCTGGGCCGGCGGCCGGCGATGGAGCTCACTGGCCGGCAATCGCCTGACCCTGATCCTTGCCATTTACGTTGCGGTCGGCGTGATCTACTGGCCCAGCGCCGCGGCGCTGGATGGAATCTGGAGGGGCTCCGCCGGGGACACCTACACTCACGGCTATCTCGTCCTGATCGCATCCCTGTGCCTCATCGTGCGCGACCGTGGGCGGTTTGCGGCAGCGCCCGTCCGCCGCCCGGGTAGCTGGGCGTGGGCCCTCCTGGTCGCATTGAGCGCGGCATGGCTATGGTCCTGGCGGGCTGCGCTCCAGGAGTGCCATGTGCTCCTGCTGCCCATCATTCTACTTGCCACGGTGCTTGCGCTATTGGGTTGGCGTGTTGCGCGCGTGCTGCTGTTCCCGGTCGGCCTGCTCGTCTTTGCGATGCCCTTATGGGCCGTCATCAACGATGGGCTGCTTACCCTCAGCGCCAGGACGAATGGCACCCTGATCTGGCTCACGGGCATTCCGGCGTACATGCAAGGACACTTGATCCGCCTTCCGGGCGGAACGATGGAGATCGCGCAGGCCTGTACAGGCCTGAATGGATTCGTGATCGGGCTGTGTCTGGCAGCCCTTTACGGTGAGATCCTGCGCGACCCGCTGCGGCTCCGACTGGCCTGGCTGGCTCTGATGGGCGCGCTGGCACTGATCGCCAATGCCGTGCGGATCTTCATAGTGACAGTGGCAGCCAGCGAAACCGCAATGCGCACCCCACTCGTCAGACATCACATCTGGCTCGGCTGGTGCTTGTTTGCCCTCGCGGTCGCGGCATTCCTGGCGATTACGGCGCGTTTCGGTGATTCGAGGGCTGGCGGACGCGGAGCGGAGGCAGACGCGCCGAAGGGGACGCTGGAGGGGCGAACGGTCACAGGGGCGCGTCCGCTGGACAGCGAGTATCCGAGTGGCGTGCGTCTGGCGATGGCGCTCGCGTGCCTCGGGTTGCTGCCGGCACTGGCCTACGGGATGGATGCGCTGCGCTCCGGCACAAAGACGGAGATCCGCATTCTTTGGCCCGAGATGCCCGGGAAATGGCAGGGGCCGGCGCCGGATACCGTGAGCGACTGGTCACCGCGCTTCGTCAATCCGAGCGCGACCTCACTGCAGCGGTACGTCGATGCCAGTGCGCAGCCGGTCGAAGTGTTTGCGGTGGTGTATCGAACCCAGAGGCAGGGTGCCAAGCTCCTCGGATACCAGAATGACCTGCTCGGCGGCGCGAAGCTGCGATCGGCAGGATCCGGGCGGATAGTGGACTCTTCGATCGGACGCTGGCGGGAGGCCCTGGCGGAGGATGCCGTAGGTGCGCGTTCGCTCGTCTGGTGGCGCTATCGGATAGGCGATCGGCTCTTCGTCGAACCGCGCCTGTCCCAGGCCTGGTACGGACTGGCGGATCTTACGGGCGACCCGCTGTCTTCCCTCATCGCGCTGCGGGCGATTTGCAGTCCCGATTGCGCCGCAGCGCGCAGCCGGCTCGCCTCTGCGGCCAGCCAGCTGCCACCCGTCCTGGTGCTACGCCCTGCTGCCTTGCCCTGAGAGAGTTACGCGCCGCCGTCGCAGGGTCCACCCCAGTCCGGCAAGTCCGAAGACCAAGAGAAGCAGTGCGCCGGGCTCCGTTACGGCCGTGGAAGGCGATCCGTCGACCACCAGCACGCCGGAATTCCCGAACGCGCCGTTCCACGACACCCCTCCGAACGACCAGCCGCCCACACCGGTTACATCTTGAAACAGTCCGGTGCCGCCGGTGATATCAAATCCGAGCAGCAGAGAGATGCCGCCCGGGCCACCGCCGAGCAGGCCAGCGGTCGAGCCGTACAGGCTGTCACCCGAGCCGTCCTGGAGCTGCCAGTTGCCCGTCGGTGCCAGACCGCCATATACGTTGAGCAGGCCAGAGAAACTGAAGTCCGGCGCCCCGGACTTGCCGAAATAACCGTCGAGCCCGTTGGTAACCGTGTTACCGCTGAGAGTGAGGTCCGTGCAGGACATCCCGCAGCTGGGTCCCCAAGTACCGGTTCCGGTCGTAGTGAATCCCACGTCGATGATGCCCGCGGAAGCCGCTAAGGACGCCAGGGACAGGGGGAGAATCGCGGCCGAAATCCGGACCCAATGGCACCAATTCTTCAAGTTCTTGTTCATGGTTCCCTCGCGACGCGCGGGTTGCCTGCGTGCGCATCGCCTACCCTGCAATAAACCATAAATTGCTTTCCGCTGCAAGGCGGACCGAGCCGCCATCAACTATGTTTTCCGCGAGCCGTCGTCCGAAGGGCCGAGCGTCATGGATGATGGATTTGACAATAATCATCTCCGGGTCGTCCAAGGCATGCCAGATGCCATGCGACCGCTTTACTCGCCGGAGGGCATCGCTGTCGCTCGAGTGGGAAATGTACCTCACGCTTGCCGCGGGAGGTTGCGCGAGTTGCCGGGTCGCGCCGCAGAAGCATCCGGATCCCTGATGGATCGGAGTCTGGCGGACGAGAAATTGCGGTGGCCGCGCGGGGGCAGCTCTGGTCGCCGATCGTCGGCTCTTGGAGACTTCCGCTTCTCCTGTTGTTTCAAACACTTACCAACATCATGGCTGTCTCTTTGACAGATTGCGTCTGCATTTGGAGACGAGAAGGCCCCCAATCGCAGTCATTCTCGCCGGCGGGAGACGCATAACGTTTTGAATTCAAAGAGGGGTTGGCGATTGGCATGGGGCTTGCTGCCAAGGACAAGATGCTGTTGGTGGCTGTCGCTTGCCGCCGAGCAGCCGGCACAACACTGGGAGGAAGTAACGGATGGCGCCACTCAAGACGCTCTGCGGTCTAGTCGCTGCGGTGCTCATCCTCTCCGGCTGCGGAGGGACTTCCGGCTCGGGCTCGCCCTCTGCGGGTGTATCGAGCAGTGCGACGGGACCCGCTTCTTCGGGGTCGACGCCGCCATCCAGCCCGCCGTCCACGCCACCATCGTCACCTCCGCCATCCAGCCCGCCGTCCACGCCACCACCATCACCTCCGCCATCACCCCCGCCGCCGACCTCGGGGAGCGCGACGCTCCACTGGACGGCGCCGACCGCCAATAGCGATGGCTCGGCGCTCACCGACCTGGCTGGCTACCACATTCACTACGGCACGAGCGCGACCTCGCTGAGCAACACGGTCGACATCGCGAGCCCGAGCACCTTGACGTACACAATGACGAATCTCAAGGCGGGTACCTGGTATTTTACCGTATCGGCGTATACGAACACGGGGCTCGAGAGTTCCATGTCGAACGTCGGGAGCAAGACGATCAGCTGACGCAGAGCGCTCATCCCTATGGAGTGCGGCATGCGAGAGCGGAAGCCGGCGAATCCGTGCCGCCTTTGATGCGGAATCCAAGCAGCAAGGCCGTGCCGCTCGGCGCGCCTGTCGAGACTGTAGAGACGGTCGCCGAGCCGTCCTGGAGCCGATAAGACTCGCGGGGTCCGCTACGGACACAAAAGACACAGGCAGCATCGCGCATCGGATTCAAAAGTCTCTGCCGCCAAATTTTTCGAGTGGTCTGCGTTTCCCTGCAAAGCGCGATCGTCCCGCCATAGACTAGGTATCCCAGAGTCACCCCGGAGGGTCGAGCCCAATGGGTCACGAATTTGACAATAATCTTCTTTTAGTCACGAAGGGCATCTGAGATGCCATCCACCTCGCCGGCAACCGGGTCGCGTCGCCTGCCACGCCTGTCGGATTTCAGGGGCCGAGACAACAATTTCAATCTCATCCGAATGCTTGCTGCGACCCTTGTGATTGCGACCCATGCGTTTGGCATTACCGGTAACACGCGGTTTGAGCCAATGGTTCGCGTCTTTGGGATCGGGCAAGGCGACATCGGCGTGGACGTGTTCTTTTTCCTGAGTGGATTTCTGGTCTCGAAGAGCTGGGCTGGCAAGAGCTGGCTGGAATTCGCCTGGGCGCGGTGCATGCGGATCTACCCGGCGCTGGTGGTGTCGACCGTGTTTTCCGTGCTGGCGGTGGGTATGTTCTTCTGCAATGTACCCCTGCGGCAGTTTCTGGAAAGCTCGAGCACAGTCAATTACATAGCTCATAACCTGACGGTCCTGCCAAAGCTGGGCGTTCAGGGCTCGCTGCCACACGCCTTCGGCCTCGCGAATCCACCATTCAACCTGTCGCTATGGACTTTGCCCCACGAGCTCGCGATGTATTTTCTGCTCGCGGCGATGGGTGTCGCACTGGGGCTGCGCCCCGCATATGTCGCTCTCGTCGCAGTGTTTGGAGCGGCGGCGGCAACGCTGTATGAGACTGTGGGAGTGCATGTCATCTCGCTCGATAGCGCTCGATTTCTCTACTTCTTCTTTATCGGATCATTGGCCTTCACGTTGAGAGACAGGATTGCTCTCTCCGGCTGGGCGGCGCTCCTCATTGTGCTAACCGTCGCAATCACGGTTCTCTTTGGAGCGCCCGTCATCATGCGCGATGCTGCCCTTGTGCTGGGGCTTCCATACCTCGTTCTTTGGTCCGGCTACGTGCCGGCGGGCGCATTACGTCTGTGGAATCGGGTCGGAGACTATTCTTATGGGACGTACATATGGGCGTTCCCGATCCAGTACGGGCTATTCGCTACCGGAATCGCCACCACACCGATCCGCAATTTCTTCTTCGCTACCTCGTTGGTGCTGCCGGTCGCAATTGCGTCATGGCATTTCGTGGAGAGTCCTGCCCTGCGATTGAGCCTCTCCTTCCGTCGCACCAGAATGGCACGGGAAATCCCGGGATGAGACGGCGGCGGAACGGGTCCGCCGGCTTCAGCGAGACGATGAATCGCTTGAGCGAGCCGACCTGGGGCCCTCTCGATAGGCCTTCAGTAGCGGGCCGTACACCTGCTTCTCACCGCCGCGCACGAGGATTTGATGAGCAAGGTAGAGGGCGCGCAGGTGATTCCTTCCTTCTGGGTCGTACCCCCGTTTCCTGAGGGCCGCTTCGATCGTCTCGCGCAAAAATCGCTCCAGTCGGCGGTACTTCCGCGGCGGAAGGCGGTCCGAATCCATGAGAACGTCCTGATGGAAGCGGATCAGGTCCGTCCCGATGGGGAAGCGCGGCATGAACTGCTCCCAATCTATCAGGACCAGCTTTCCGTTCTTGGGCACCAGGAGATTGCTTGCCGTAAAGTCTCCGTGGACCGGAGTAAGCACCCAATTCTCCCGCCGGGCAAAATCGACGGCTGCGCGAACGTCGCTGCGAATATCCTCGCTGATCTGCGTTTGCTCAAGGTGTTTTTCGAAATCGTTCCAGACGTCGAACGGGGCGGCGCCCGTGCAGAATCGAGACATCCATTCGCAAAGGGAGACGTACCGATCGATGGCGCGCTCGATGGTCGGCAATACTCTCTTTTCCGAGTATGTGGCGGGGAGGAGCAGCGAGGACAGCGTTTCGCCCTCGACGTACTCGTAGCGCCAATACGCGCGACCGGAAATGTCTGTTTTTCCTCTTGGCTGCGGCCAGCGCATATCCGGCGGCCTGTCCCCCTCAGGAGCGGACTCCAGTAGCGTGAGCAGCTCGTGCGACGCTTTGAGGCGACGCCCGGCGTCGACCTGGTCCTTCTTCTCGATTTCAAGCACCTCGGACGGCACGCCGTTGCGATGCACGATGCCGAGGATCTTCAGAGGAAGGCTAATCTGAGCCACCGTCCCGTCGCACCCGCCGGCTTCGGGCGCCCACGGCATGTCATCCGCCCGGTTCTGCGCATCGTTCCTGCGCGCAAATATCACCACCTCGCGCTCCAGAGTCCGATAAAGGAGTCTGTTGTTTTCCACTGCTCGGCGTATCCGTCCCGCAAACGAGGCCGGGGGAGAAAGCTTGCGCAAAATTACCCTTCTGCCTGGATAATCGCCGATCTCGTAGAGGGCTCTTTGCCTGTTGTAGCCGTCGTACACTCCGTAAACCGTCAACTCTGCAAAGCCAGCTTCGCGAAACATTCGAGCGTACCGTGCTGGAGTATGTGTATACGTCCGGTAACCCAGTGTCGGCCTTTCGGACCCATAATGCGGCTGCGCGCGAAACCGACAGTACCAGTCCGCAACTTGCCGGGGCATCAGACTGGTAAATGAGAGCCCTGAATGGTCCCGGCCGCCCAGAATAGCTGACATTGAGAATCGTGTTTCAATACCAACATAAAGGTAACCGCCCGGACGGAGGAGACGCAATGCCGACCTTAGAAACTTCTCTTGAAGCAGCGTAGGGTCGCCCTTTCCCCAAAGGCCGATATATTCAAATACGCCGTTCAGGGTTATCAGATCGAAGGACTCGGGTGGAAAGGGAATCTGCATCGCGCTTGCGATGATCGGGTAGACGCGGAGTCCATCCTGTTGTGCTCGAAGTTGAATGAATCTGGCTCTCTCGGGTACGGCCTCCAATGAGATTACGTTCTCGGCGTACGCCGCCATGTCGCACGACATGAACCCCATGCCGGCTCCGACGTCGAGCACTCGTCTGATCTTTTGCCACGGGAATGCATGCAAGAAGTCCGCCCTGATCGGGGATAGCAGATGCTCCGCGACAGGCTGTCCTCTCATTTCCTCCAAGGCAGTGCGCCAATGTGTCCGTTCGGCACGGCGCAGCAAGTCCTGCATGCCGTCGCTGCCGAGCTCTCCCCAATAGCTCTGACCGAACAGCAAACGAGGTATGCCATGGTAGTCGGAAATGCAGGGTTGCTTGCTTTCCGGACATACCTGGCCGCCCACGGCGGTATTGCCGCAACAGGGGCAGATCAAGGGCCCTGGGAATTCAATATGAGACGCGGTCGGCAGGAGGGATTCACTTCCCATGTTCGTGAACCTCTGATGAGGCTTCAGGCGTCGCGCTCTTAAGTCCCGACTCGCAAACTGTCATATTCATACGAGGTGCCGTAACGATGTAAACGCCCGCAATTATCGCGATTCCAACGAATAAAGCCAGTTGATAAATTTGCTGCTGTCGAGCGCATCAGCGGGGGGTTAGGACGCCGATCTGCCTCAGCACTTCGGCCGCCGTGGCAAACGAATAGTCCGTCAAGAGCATGGATAGCCGACGCTCGCAGATATCGAGGTTCGTGTAATGACGAAAGCGGGACAGCATTCCTGCCCGGATCTGCGGCTGGCCGGGATCGATCTCCCACGGGTGCAAATAGAACACAAACGGCTGACCGGCAATCTCGTTGATCTGCGTGAGGCCCCGCCGGCTGAACCAATAGGGAAAAATCCTGAAATAACCCCCGCCGGAAACAGGGACTCTGAGCCCCAGAAATCTCGCGGTAGACATGGGGAACTCCGCGATTTGGCGGCCGCTGCGGGCGCGGACCGGTCCCGGGCGCGGCGATGCGTCCGGGATGCCGTATCGGTCGTGTCGAACGGGAAAGATCGAGGAGTCATATTCGAACCCGAGGTCGATCAGGACATCCAGGGCCCAAAGTGATGCCCGTGTGATGGAAAAGCTGGCGGCGCGATAGCCGAGAACCGGCCGCCCGACGATATCCTCCAGGCATGCTTTCGCACGGCGGGTCTCTTCCTCGAACTGCTCACGAGTCTGGCGATAGATGAGCTCGTGAGAGTGCCCATGGCAGGCGATCTCGTGTCCTGCATCGGCGATGCGTCTGACGAGATCCGGAGATCTCTCGGCCACCCATCCGAGCACAAAGAAAGTCGCGCGGACACCCTTGATTGTGAGTAATTCCAACAGGCGATCCGTATTCCGTTCGACGCGATACTCCCTGGTGGGCCAACTTTCCTTCGAAATCGCAGAAGACAGTGCGGCGACGTGGAAGTAGTCTTCGACGTCGACTGTGAATGCATTCAGAACCTGGGATGGCACGAATTCTCCCGAGTGGTCGCCGCGAGCTCGCTTGGAAGCCCCGCGACCTGTCGGAATATATGATGCGACCGGAAGCGTGGCGCCCCCAGGGGAGAGGAGCCATGCGGTATCGGCCAGGGATGCGCTTCGAGCAGCTCGATTCTGCTTCGCATTATTATGGGGCTCGTCAGGATAGAGCGGCGGACAAGAATATCAGCCGAGCGGGTTTCACGCGAATAGCTTCACCGGAAAGCGGTGGCGGATCACGGAACGAGCTTCGGTACGCCGGAGGGTGTACGCTCGGGAGGCAATGCGGAGCGAAGGCAGCGGGGAGGTACGAGATACCTCAACGAGGGCCCTGCGCGTCCTCGAAATCGCCGGCTTCAGAATAAGGTCAGACGGGGATGACGGTCGCGCGGGCGGACAATGAGCAATCCTCGGTAGTGGCCGAAGAGAAAACGCGTGATTTGAGTGCCGGACCGGCGGGGACCTCCGCGCGGCACGTTCCCGCGCTGGATGGGATTCGCGGCGTGGCGATACTCTGGGTGATGTTGCACAACGTGCTGGACGACCGCTTTCACCCGCGCGGCGGACCTCTACACGTGGTGGCTCTGTTGGCTCATCCCGGATGGATTGGCGTACAGCTGTTTTTTGCGCTTTCCGGGTTTCTGATAACTGCGGGACTGCTCGACACGCAAGGCGCGGCGAACTACTTTTCCGGCTTTTACGCCAGACGTGCATTGCGTATCCTGCCACTCTATTACGGCGTGCTCTTTGCTTCGCTCGTCGTCTTTCCCAGCATTGTTTTTCCGCCCGCGGAGCTGCAAGTCTCCGTCGCGCATCAGGGTTCACTCTGGCTGTTCATCAGCAACTGGACGCACGCTCCGGTTCTTGGTTTCGTGCACTTCTGGTCGCTGGGCGTGGAGGAGCAGTTCTATCTTCTGTGGCCACTCCTGGTATATCGCCTGAGTCCGCGTCGCTTGCTCACTCTATCGCTGGCGATGGCAGCGGGAGCGCTCGTCGCGCGCTGCGCCATGGTGTGGGGCGGCGCAAGCGCTTGGGCGGTTTACACTGCAACGACCAGCCGCCTGGATGCGCTTACCCTGGGTGCCGCTGGTGCCTGTCTGGTCCGAATTCCGTCTCTACGCCGGGCAGTGAGCCAGCGACTGGGCATGATCGGCGCGATTGCACTCGGCATTTTCCTTATTGGGGTCCCGTTGACCGCGGTGTACAACTACTCCACTGTAGCTTGTGAGACCGTCGGCTACACCCTCCTCGCCGTGAGCTGCGCGGTCCTCGTCACAGGTGCTGCCCTCGACACCACGAGTCTTTCCGCTCCGGTTGCCCGAATATTAAACTGGAAGGTGCTTCGGTCCTGCGGGAAGTATAGCTATGCCATGTACGTGTTCCACGAACTGCTGCATGTCTTGGTTTGCGAGCGATGGATCGCGGCACGTTTCCCAGCCAGTCATACGCCCCCTTATGTCGTCTTCATCGCTGCTGTCGCAACATTCGTCGCCAGCTATGGCCTTGCCTTCGTAAGTTATCACGCTTTCGAAAAGCGCTTCCTGGCGCTCAAGCGCTTCGTTCGGCCGAGCAGCCTGCCGATCGGTGCCGGCGCAGCATAGCGCACTAGACTGCTAATGTTTGTCGCTGATTAACGACAGCCGTTTCCCTTGTAAAATCAGTGACTTCCCGGGGCCGCCCCATGCCGGGCCAAATCTTTGTCTCCCATAGCCGACGATAATCGGCCGCGCCGGCGTCCAGGATGACCAGCTGAAAGGCTAAGCTACTGATCTTACAAGAGTTCAGGACCTGGTACAGATCTTGCAAGCTCAAGTCGCAGCTTTGGCTGGGTCGCTTTACCGCCTGCTGCAGCCGGGAGTCGGATCACGAAGCCCTCGGGAGATGTGAATGAGATTGGCCAGGTTTATCTGGGCACTCGCGCCCGTCGTCCTACTGGCAGGATGCGGAAGCTCGGGCTCGAGTTCGGGCGCAGGGCCGGCGTCGACTGCCACCAGTCCGACCTCGAGTCCGGCTTCCTCGAGCAGCGGCAGTAACTCCTCGGGCTCGGGCTCCTCGACGACCGGTGGCAACGCGACGCTATCCTGGACAGCGCCGACGCTCAATAGCGATGGCTCGGCGCTGACCGATCTCGCCGGCTATTACGTCTATTACGGCAATGGCGCCAATTCCCTGACCAACATGATTACCGTGTCGAGCCCGAGCGCTCTGAGCTATACCATTTCGAACCTTTCTACGGGCACATGGTATTTTGCCGTTTCGGCGTATACGAGCAGTGGCGCCATGAGTGCAATGTCCACCGTGGGAAGCAAGACGATCACCTAGCCGATTCCCCCTGGTGCGCGCGCCCTCACCGGACCGCAGGAGCCCCCGCCGCCGGTGACCCACACTGGAGTGGAGTCCCCGCCCAAAACGCGACCTGAAACGGCTGCGGGGACGCGCAATTACGATAAGATTGCTTTCGTTCCGAAGCGCTCGGCAGATCGGCTGATGTCTTGCCCCACAATTTCGCAATAAATGCGCGGATCCACTCAGGATCGACGCCTGCATGACCTCGATTACCCTGAACAGCGTCCCCGGCCGCGACTGGGACGAATTCATCCATGGGCAACGCGATGCGAGTGTTTACATGCTCAGCGGCTGGCCGCTCATAGCGAGGGAAGTCTTCGGTCACGACGCCTGGTTTCTCGAAGCGCGCGACGCCGATGGAGTGTTGATCGGCACGCTGCCGGTGATTCAACAGAGAAGTGTCGTATTCGGGAATTTCGCAACGTCCATAGCCTTCTTCAATTGCGGAGGCGCAATTGCCGAGCGAGACGAAGTTGCCCGGCAACTCGTCATCCACGCGTGTGAAGCTGCGAGGGAAAGGAAGTGCCGCTACCTCGAGCTCCGAAATGCCCGGCCGCAGGCAGCGGGCCTGGCGTTGCGCACCGATAAAGTCACGATGGTGCTGGACCTTCCCGAGACGTTCGATCTTCTCGCGAAGACGCTCGGGTCCAAGCTGCGATCCCAGGTCAAGCGTGCCGAGCGGGAAGGCGCCAGTGCGCGGATCGGAGGAATCGATCTGCTCGATGACTTCTACCAGGTATTCGCCGAAAACATGCGGGACCTCGGTACTCCGGTATACCCGAAGGAGTTCTTCAGTCAAATATTGCTCTGCTATGGAGATTTCTGCCGTATCGTAGTGATCGATGCCGACGGCGTGCCGGGGGCTGCGGGTTTTCTCGTCACCTGGCGTGGTCGAACCGAGGTCCCATGGGCTGCTTGCCGTGCGAGATTCAAGAGAGTCGGCCTGAACATGAAGCTGTATTGGGAACTGCTGTCCGCCGCCATCGGGAGGGGCTGCCGGGAATTTGACTTCGGGCGGTCCACGGTCGACAGCGGGACGTTCAGGTTCAAGCTGCAATGGGGCGCGACGCCACGACCCCTTTACTGGTGTCGGTGGCGAGACCGCGAATCGGATGCAGCGGTGCGGCCCGAAGCCGAGGGGCGGCTCATGCGGCACGCGCGGCGCGCATGGCAGAGCTTACCTTTGCGGTTGGCCAATATCATTGGTCCCCATATCAGCGGCAGCCTTCCGTGGTGATCCGCAATGACTCTGCGGCAGGGCCGCGGAGACTGAAGCTCTTCGCCGTCGAGACGGTGGGTAGGTGCGCGCCTTTCGTCTGGCGGTTGTTTCGTGTTCCCCGGCTCCTGGTCTTGACATATCACAGGGTTCTGCCGCCAGGCCATCCAGACAGAGATACGGAACAACCGGGAATGTACGTGTCCCCGCAGACGCTGGACATGCACATGCGGGTGCTCCGGCGTCATTTCGAGCTCGTCCATCTGGACGATTGGATCAGGGAAGCCGCTGCGGGAAGCAGGCTGCCGCGCGTCTCATGTGCGCTTACCTTCGATGACGGATGGCGAGACAATCATGAGTACGCCTTTCCGGTATTGCTGAGGCACCGCGTGCCGGCAACGATATTCCTCGTCTCCTCGCTCGTAGGCAGTACGGTTCAGTTCTGGCCGGAACGCCTTCGGACCTTTTTGGTAACTCAGCCCCTCGATGCGCCGTTACCCGGCCGGCTTGGACATCTCCTCGCCGATGTGCGCGCCCGCGTCCGCGGGAAGGGAGGGTGGACGGTGGAGGACCTGGACCTCGCCATCACTGCGGCGAAGGACTTGGACGATCGGACGATTTCGGAAACCCTGTCCGTCTGGTGCGCAGAGGAATCAGCAACCGCCTCCCGCAAGCTCCTGAATGCCGAGGAGGTGACCGAGATGGCATCGTCCGGTCTGATCAGATTCGGCTCGCACACCCGGACACATCATCGATGTCGCGATGCCTCTCCAGATGAGACGTTGTACGACGAAATCGCTAACTCGCGCGATGAGATACGTGGTTACTCGAAGAAGTCCGTCGAGCTTTTCTGCTTCCCTGATGGCGCCATCACGGCAAGAGCCCTGGACCTCGTCCGAGTACACTATCTCGCCGCCGTGACTACCAGGAGAGGCTGGCATCGGCGCAACCGGGACCGGTACCAGATCAGTCGCGTAGGTCTGCACGAAGACGTCTCCGGCACGCCAGCCGGTCTGCTCGGCCGGCTCAGCTGCGTTTTTTAATCGAAGAGCGATCCAAGCGGGGACGCGAGGTGCTGACGCAGCGGCTGTTCAGGAGCGCAGCATCCAGGGTGGTCATCTCCCTGGCGGGCATCGTCGTATCGTTTTTGCTGACGCCGTTCATCATAGGACACCTCGGGTCCGACGGATACGGCCTATGGCTTCTCGTCTCTGCAATAACGGCAATCTACGCCGTCATGGATCTGGGGCTCTCAGTTGCGACGCAGCGAGCGGTCGCGCAGGCCTTGGCTACGGGCTGCACGGATGTAGCCAACGAGTTCGTCAATACGGCGTTCGTATCCTTCTGCGGCGTCAGCGCCGTGATTCTGCTGGCGACGGTAGTTGCGGTAGCCGAAGCGCCGCTCATCGTGAAAACAGGCGCCAGAGTATACGAGTTTCGCGTGGTCGTCTCGTTGCTCGCGACATCCATAATTTTCCTGTTCCCAACGTACGCGGTCAGCGGGGTCTATTCCGCGACGTTCCGCTACGATATCGTCTCCGGCATCCATCTCGTAAGAATACTGACGCGAGCGCTTCTCGTTTACATAGCGATTGTCCTGGGCGGCAGGCTCATAGCGATGGCGGCTGTCACGACCCTGACCGACGTGGGAGCCGGCGGAGCGATGGTCATCGTGGCGCACCGCCTGGCGCCGTGGCTCAAGTGGCAGCGCAAATATTTTGCGAGCGGGCGGCTCAGAGAGCTGGTGAGTTTTGGCGGCTGGTATCTCGTCGTAACGCTGTGCGCGCGAGGAACGGAGTCTTTGCCCGCTTTCGCAACCAATGCCATCGCCGGCCTGACGGCGGTCACATTCTTCGGTATTGCCCAACAGGTGTACTCGCTGTCGGTGCAGATCGTGACCAACGTTTTCGGCGTGTTTCTCCCGCTTTTCGTCCGGCAGCAGAGCTCGCAGGACCATTCCGCCAATGAGCGGGACTTCAGGCTCGTAACGCAGCTCGGTCTGTCCGTCGCGGTCGTAATGGCGGTCGGCGTGGTCGGGTGCGGTGCCGACTTCATACGTACCTGGCTGGGCGCCAAGTACGATGAGAGCCTCGAGCCGATGTACATCCTCGTCATTCTCGGGGTGTTCAGTAACAGTATGCAATCCGTGACCCAGTTGCTGTTCGCCTATTCCATGCAGGCGAAACTGGCGATTCTCAGTGCCTGCGAGCTGTTGGTGAGTGCCTCGTTGATGTACCCCCTCGCGAAGGAGTTTGGCCTGAACGGCATTGCGGTGGCAATGGTCGCTCCTGCCGTCATCTCCCGCGCTTTCATTCAACCCCTCATGGCGAAGCGGAGAATAAAAATCGACATCTCCGGACATTTCTCGAGAGTCCTCAGAGCCGCAGTCCTGCTGGCCCTCGGCTCCATCGTCATTCTTCGCGTGCAACCGGCGGTGCCCGGCTCCGGATATCTCAAGGTCCTGTGGATGGGATTGATCTCCTTGGCCGTCGCGGCTCCCATGGCATACATGCTGTGCCTCGACGGCGAGGCCAAGGGCAGGCTGGCATCCGCTGCAGCCGGCCTTTTACTGCCCAGATCTCGAGTCAGGCCTCGATAGAGTGCGCATGAAAATACTGTGGCTGTCCCATTTGATCCCCTATCCCCCTCGGGGTGGAGTATTGCAGCGTGCCCACCATCTGGTGAACGAGCTGGCGAAGCATCATGATCTGGACCTGCTGGCGTTCAATCAAGAGGCGCTGCTGCGCCCGATATTTCCGACGGTAAAGGACGGCGTCGAAGAAGCCGCCAGGTTCCTGCAGGAAAGGTGTAGGCGATGGCACTTCGTGCGGATTCCGGTCGATGGGCGGCGCCTTGGGAAGGTCGGTTTGGCAGTGAGAAGCCTGCTCGGCGCGCCATATAACCTGCGCTGGTTGAAATCCAGGGAGTTTGCCGCGTGCGTACGCCGCTGGACGGGTGATACGAAGTATGACCTGGTACATTTCGATACCGTCGGCCTGGTACAGTATGAGAAGAATCTCGCTGCGGCGTGCGCGACCGCGCTCGATCATCACAATATCGAATCAACGACCCTGATTCGCCGCGCCTCGAACGACACTAATTCCGCCAGGAAGCTATATTGGCTCCAGGAGGGAGTACGGCTGCGGCGCATCGAGCGAGCTTATTGTCCGCGGTTCAGCATGAATATTACGTGCTCGGAATCGGACTCGCACGCGCTGAGGGACATCGCTCCCGGTAGTCGCGTGGAGACCATTCCCAACCCCGTAGACACCGACTACTTCCGGCCGGGCGTAGAGGATTCGCAGCTGAGGCTCATATTCGTGGGAAGGCTCAATTGGTATCCCAATGCACAGGCCGTAACTTTCATAGTCGAGCAGCTTTGGCCTGCCGTCAGCTCGATCTGGCCCTCGATCGAATTCGATCTGGTGGGCGCCAATGCGCCGCGCAACGCGATCGCCCTCGGCAAGAAGGACCATAGATTCCGGGTGCACGGCTACGTGGAAGACGTGCGCCCGCTTCTGGCCCGTGCGACGGCTTATGTCTGTCCGATCACGGACGGGGGCGGGACGAAGCTCAAGGTGCTGGATGCAATGGCGATGGGAAAGGCGATCGTTGCGGACCCGATTGCCTGTGAAGGCCTCGCCGTCGTGGATGGCGAGACCGTGCTTCTTGCGCGAAGCGTTGCCCAATATGTCGAGCAGCTGCGCACGGTCTTCGGGCAGGGCGATCGTCGGTGCAGCTTGGGAGAGGGGGCGCGCCGGCTGGCTGAAGAGCGGTATGGCAAGGTGCAGATCGGTAAGCGGCTGGCCAAGCTGTATGAGGGGTGCGTGCGCGCCCCGCACCAGCCTTGAAGACGAGCGGGCTGCTGGCAGCCCGCTCGTCTCCTCGCGCTTGCGCAGGCTACTGGACGGAGAGTTGGCTCGGCGGGTCAGGCTCAGGGCCAAGCTGAGGCCCGACCACGACGCCGGGGCGAACCGCGCCGATGGGGCCGCCGGAGCGGCCCATGTTGAGAGCGGGACTTGCCCCGGAGAGTGCAAGACCGGAGACGTCGGCTGCCTCCAGGCTCGTGGCGCTCACGGAGTTGGATACGAACAGCGGGGCAGACATCGACGAGCTCACGTCGGGATCCGTGACGTCACCGGTGGCGGTGCGCCACGAGGCCAGGCCGCTATACGTCTTCGGATTGTTGTACATCTCGAGCTGCCACTGCGCGGACATGCCGTCGTACAAGTTGTGATTGAAGTAGCTGATGCTGTTCTGCCACGGGCCCGGTGCGTAGGTGCTGAAAATGAAGAACTGCGAGCTCGACCAGGTGTTCTGCCAGCCGCTGTAAATATTGTTGTAAATCTGAACTCCAGAGAAGTTGCTCAATTGTGCAAGCTCTCCGGTATTGATGAACGTATTGTTGTATATCTGAAGCGATGTCGCCTGTTCGCCCGCTTCGGAGAGATCGGCCCACACTCCCTGTCTGGCGTTATAAACGACGTTGTTGTAAAACTGCGCATTGTGAGGCGCAGCCAGATTCGCGGCGCCCTGGACCTGCATCTTGTAGACGGCCATCCCTATATTTACGAATATATTGTTCCGTACAATATTTGCATCGAGGTGGCCCTCGTCAGCCTGCTTCAATTGGACGCCCAGATAGACGTTGTAGATCAGGTTGTTCTGGATTATGCACGCTCCCGGCTGAAACGCGTTGACCCCATCCGAGCCAAAATCGGATCCGATGTTGTTGATTACGCTGTTCTGGACAACGCAATAATGGCAGAAGTCCAGCCTGACGCCGCCTCTATTATTGGGGTTGCCTGTGCCCGGGAGTGAATCGACGTGAACACCGTCAATGGTGATGTAGCTCGTTGGCGCAGTAGTGTCGGCGTCCGAGACGATTCCGCTGCCGGTGGTGTCGCGAACCTCGAAGTTGCGGATGGTGATGTAAGACACGCCGCCGTATATCACGAAGCCCGACAAGCCGGCCGAGCCGCCGGCCGCCGTCGCAGCCTGCTGGTCAATCACCGGGTGCTCTCCGGGGTATCCGGCCACAACGATTTGGTTGGTCGAAGAGGTGCCGCTGTGCGTGAAGGTGACTCCGGAATAGTCGCCGATGCGGTAGGTATTCTCGTAGTACGGTGTTTTGGACTGGCGCACAAATCCGCATTGTCCCGGCTGTATCACATCCACGAGGTGCTGGATGGTCTTGAACGGCCCCGAGCCGCCGGCGCTCGTATAGTGTCCGTTATTGGAGTCCGATGCGCCCGGATTGTCCTTGTCGACGTAGAGATCGTTCGGGCCCGGCGTGGCGCAGGTCTGCGCACTCGCCGAGACGAAGTGCGCGACGCCGAAAACGACGAGTAGCGCACATAGAGAAGCCTTGCATTTGTTCATAATTTGCGATTTCGAAAATTTCGTCGTCAGGAAATGTCTAATCGTGGATGAATACTACAGCGGATGGTTCGAAGCCGCACCATGTCGCACTCGAGAGACATTGAAGTGGGGCAGAGATGACGCCTGAGGGCACGCAACGACGCGGGAGATTGCTGCTGCTGCGGTTTGGCGTCTTTATGTCCAAAAAGAATATCAACATGGGGAAGTACGAGTTACTGTCGAGGGAATATGACGGGGACATTTTCGAGAAGGTCAATAACAGTGAATTCAGGGCTTTCCAAGTGGGGAATTTCTCATTTTGCGGAATGCTCCTGGGCTGGGCCACGCGCAAGAGCCGGCTCCTGTCGAACGTGTTGTTTTCTCTGTTCGTAGTGAGCCATGCGACGGCCAGGCACCTGTTTCGCGGTCGCTATACCCACATCATCACGTATGATCCGTTCGGCGCGGGAATGCTCGGTTTGCTTCTATCCCGCCTGTTGGGCTGCAAGTTGATTTGCGAAGTAAATGGAAACTATGGAGAGAAAAAGACGTGGGTCGGCAGCGGACCGAGTCTGATAGCAACGGCAAAATACTACTACTGCAGGTTTGCGATTCCTCTGGTGCTGAATCGCGCCTATGCGACGAAGCTCCTGTATCAGCAGCAACTAAGACCTTTCGGAGCGCGTGCTGCTCCCAATAACGTTCACGTGTTCCACGAGTACACTCCGGTGCTCACGCAGAAGGAGATGGCCGAAACAGGACGTTATTTGCTATTCTTGGGAAGCCCGTGGGATGTAAAGGGCGTGGACATCCTGATCAAGGCCTACCGCAGGCTCGAGGACAGGTACTCCCAGTACCATCTGAAGATCGTCGGCTGGTTTCCCGAGCCCGGACTGAGCTTCCTGAAGGGCCTCCGGGGAGGCAGCGCGAATATCGAGATCTGCCGAGCGGTTCATTACGACGAAGCAATGCGACTTGTCGCGGGATCGTACGGCGTTGTATTGCCGTCGCGGTCCGAAGGGATGGGGCGGGTGCTTTTGGAGGCGATGGCGTACGGAAAGCCGGTAATCGCCTCCAGGGTGGATGGAATTCCCACGTACGTGAAAGACGGTCTGAACGGCCTTCTCTTCGAGAGCGAAAACGTGGCCGACCTGGCTGAAAAGCTGGAGAGAATTTTGGCGAATCCGGCGGACGCGTCGGCGCTCGGAGCCCGGGCGTATGAATATGTGCGGCAGCACCTTTCGGAGGAGCGGTACTTCGAGTGCTACAGAATGATGCTGCAGTAGGGCGCGACACTCTTGCGCATCGGCTCGCAAGGAATATGCGAGTGTGGCGCTGGCTGGCCGCGGATCTGGCGATGAGGGTGCTGGTGCCCTATGTGTCGCACGTGCTCTACGTCACCTACCGGGCGACGAGGTGGTGGGATCGAGCGATCAGTTTGCGTCTGCTCATGGCCGCTCACCGTTACTACGCGACCGAGACGAAGACGAAACAGGTCGTACGCGAGTACCCCGAGATGCTCAAGGCAATCGGGAGACTGATGGGTCACCAGGAGACGGTCACAACGGACGATCCTTCGGTTGCCCTGATCGCGAGACGCGCAATCATCTTGAAGTGGCCGCGTCGCCACGGCGCCGTCATAGAGAGGGGCGTACTCCTGATCAGCTTCACGACGAGCTTTCCTCATTTCTACCATCATACGGACTTGCAGGCGCTTCAGCGATGGTTCACGATCGTCCTGGAACCCAGTTGGGCGGGGTATTGCCTGGCGGAGGTGCTGTTCTGGTCGGGGCCCGGCCGTCCCGCGGTAATCGTACAGGCGACGGAACGGAAGGATTTCGAGCTTCTCAGCCGGCTCGATTCAAATCTCATTCCAGTCGAGTTCGGAGCCAGTAACTGGGTGGACGATAGAGTCTTCCGAAAGTTGGATGATGTCGCAAAGCGCTACGACGTCATTTACGTGGGCAACTACAAGGCGACCAAGCGGCATCACGTATTGTTTCGCGCGGTGAGGGAGATCGGAGATTCCTCATTCAAGGTCGCATTGGTATGTTCGCCGTGGGGGGGCACCAGAAACTCGATCTTGGACCTCATCGAATACTATGGGGTGGAAGGAAACGTCGACATTCACGAGGCGGTCGGCGCTGTGGCGCTGAACGAGCTGCTCAACGCCTCGAAGGTATCGGTATTGCTGTCGTTGAAGGAGGGCAGCAATCGAGCCATTTTCGAGGGCTTCTTTGCGGATGTACCCGCGATAATGCTGAAGGACAACGTTGGAGTGAACAAAGAATACATTAACGAATGCACGGGTCGGCTGATCGAGGAAAAGGAGCTTCCTGAAGCCCTTCTCTATTTCCGGGAAAACTGGCAGGCGTTTCGGCCGCGAGAGTGGGCCCTCGAGCACATCGCTGCGCCGGTGACGACGCGGGCTCTTGAAGACGTGCTGGCTCGAATCTCGAATCGCGGAGGTCTTCCCTGGACCGCCGGTCTGCGGATCAAAGTGAACAGGCCGGAGGTCGAGTACTATGAGACATTGGAGCCGTTTCCGGTATCTACACTGGAGCTCCTGCAGCTGTTCGAAAAGCGGGCGGAATCGGTCCCGGATGCGATTGAACATCGATTGTCTCAGCTCGGGATGACCGTGTCATGACCCGCGCCGCTGAGAAATTGAAGAAGCGCTTCTTTTCCGGTGTGCCACACCCGTACCAGGTCTTTGATGAAGCCGTTCGGAGGCGCTTACCGCAGAACGGTGTGCTATTGGACGCGGGCTGTGGCCGATGTGCGCCGGTTCTTGCGGAATATAAAGGGAGCTGTCGACGCTTGATCGGCGTGGACCTCGTGGAATTTGCGGGGAATCCGGACGCTTCGTTGGAGCTGATTCCCGGTGATCTGAAGGCAATTCCGCTCGAGTCCTCATCGGTAGACCTGATCATGGCGCGGAGCGTGATGGAGCATGTGACCGAGCCCACCGAGGTGTATCGAGAGATGTACCGGCTATTGCGGGCCGGCGGATGGTTCGTTTTCCTGACCGCCAACCTTGGCGACTATGCGGCGATTCTCGCCAAGATCATTCCGAATCGGCTGCATCCCTGGATCGTCGCCCGGACGGAGGGGCGGGCAGTGCACGATGTATTCCCGACGGCATACAGAACCAACACGCGCTCGTCGATTGCGCGTTTGGCAGCGGCGTCAGGCTTCGAGATTTCGGAGTTCCGATATCTGGGGCAGTATCCCGACTACTTCATGTTCAATGCGGGCCTGTTTCTACTCGCTACCGGATACGAAAAGCTCGTGACCCGCTTCGACGCTCTGGCGCCACTAAGAGGTTGGATACTGGCTGTCTTGCGGAAGCCGCCGGCGAGCTGATGCCGAGGGTCGGGCGGATCCCTTTATCCGCAGGCGTACGCGCCGGTGGCTGCGAGCAAATCGTCGTCGTGGCTTGGCGCGGGACTGAGGCGGGCTCTCGCCGCCGTCCGCCATGCAAGAGGTATTCTTCAAGGCTGCGGCAAACCCCGCGAGCAGCCAGATGTGGGGGTAGTACAGGACGCTGATGAAGGTCCCGGAGCTGAGGAACCCCGCCAAAGAGCATAGCATCGCTTTCGCCAGGAGCGCCTGATCCTGGATGCGTACGGCATCCACGACTCCTTCGGCGGGCGGCGCCCGAGCGGCGTAACGCTTTTCCCTCGCGATGATGCGAGCCAGGGTCGTCACGATGGTACCGACGAGCAGGAGAAAGACGGCTGCGCCGGCGAGGCCCATCTCGGAAAGCAGCGCGAAGTAGAGGGAGTGTACCTGCCGACCCTGATAATCCCTCGATTTAGCGCGGTTGACCCAGAACGAGGCCAAGGGCTCGTATTTGTCCACGTTCCACGGAAACTGACCGGCTCCGGTGCCGAATATGGGATTGTGCTTCCACATTATCCAGCCTACCTGCCAGGACTGAAGTCTTTCGACGCGAGTCGATTGATCCGGATTCGTCGCCGACTGGACACGCGCGATGTAGCCGTTTGGGAGGAGTTTGGTGACAAGAGAGCCGGCGCTGACTCCTGTGCCCACGACTGCGGCGGTTACCAGGGCAATTCTGAGCTTGCGCTTCGACAAGATCCAAACGGCCGCACTGACGCCGATCAGGCCAACGAAGCCGCCGCGCGAAAAGGAAATCACTACCGCCAGAACACATGCCCAGGGCGCGAGGTTGTATACGAGCCTCCAGGCAGGGGTGGCTGAGCTGAGAGAGCGAAGATATAACCCGTACGGAAAGGCCATTGCCATGGCGAGCGCCAGGTCATTCTCATCGAGCAGGAAGTCCCCGGTTCCCCGGCCATGGTGCAGAATTGCCCAAACTGCGACATACAGATTGATTGCCACCCAGTATTTGAAGAGCCGTAAGGTGCGGTCCCAGGTCGTGACCAGACTGACTAGCGGTGCTACGCCCCCGAACACGATGAGGAACATGTTGCGCGTCAGATAAAATACGCCGTCCTGTACGGCGAAGGTGCACGATAAAATCATCAGCAGCACGAACGCCGTGCAGTAGATGACGAGCGGCTCTCGTCTCAGGATCGCCTTGTCGCCTTTGAGGAAAAACCACAGAGTCATGGCGTACGTGACCAGCCCTGAGACTCTGAGCAGGGCCAGAGGTGGAATCAGGGATTCCCACCGGTCGTACCAGAACGCGAAGGAAATTATGAGCCAGATGAACGGGCGCGGGACGGCAGATACAGGGGGGAGGCGCCTGCGCTGGCGCAAGTTTCGTGGCTCAGGCAAGGGCGGAGATGTATTTTCGCCGGGGATCATAATAGCTGTCGTGCGGCGCGGGGAAAGGCTTCGCTATGGCGCAAGCTGAAGGCCCAGGCTTCGGTAAAGCACGCAATAGCGCTGGGCCGCGCTATCTACCGTGTACTCCAGGGCAGTCTCACGTGAGCGAGCGCCCATTTGCGCTCTCCGTCTCGGATCAGTGATCAGCGATTCGAGCGCCAGCCGGAGGCTCGGGATGTCCCCCGTCTGAAACAGCGTTCCGTTCTCCCCATCTTTGACGAGCTCAGGGTTGCCTCCCACGCGAGAAACGATACATGGCAGGCCGGCGTGCAGCGCTTCAATAATGCTCATCGACAAACCCTCGGTCTCGGAGCACTGCAGAAATATGTCCGATATTCGAAGAAGCGCCGGGACATCGTCCCTTTTCCCCAGGAATCGAATCCGCTGCCCGATCCCCAGGCTTGTCGCCAGCGCCTCGAGAGCCTCCCTCTCCGGACCCTCTCCCACGACCAGCAGTGTGAGAGCAGGCGGGTTGCGCAATTCGGCGACCGCACGCAGCGCATCTGCGGTTCGTTTCAGCTTGACCAGACGTCCGACGATGATTGCGATGGCGTCGCCGTCCGGAATCGCCAGACCTTCACGCTGGACCACGGAGGTATCCGGCGGCGGATCGATTCCGTTCGGAATGCATGTCAGGGCGCTCGCCCGCCACCGCAGTCGCTTCCGGTAGAACTCCGTCATGTTGCGCGATACGGCGACCAGCTGTGAGCTCAAGAGCAGGCTGGCGCGGAGTTGCCAGATTCTGCTCGGCTCGTCCTCGATCATGTGAATGTCGTGTAGCGTGCCCACATGTGGTATGTGCGCCAAAAACGCCGCGACGGACCCGCCGACGATCGGTCCGAACAGATGGCTGTGCATGATGCAGATGTTGAGTTGCCGCATGGTGCGGGCCAGGTGCAGTGCGAACCGGGGCATCCTCAGGCGCTTCTTGAAATCGGAGCGATTGTCCAGCGTCAGGCTGGCAATGCCGAATTCCCGGGTTGCGGAAATGAAATAGGGGTGAGCGAAATGAGCGATCACCGGCTCGATACCGAGCTTCATCTGCGACCGGCAGAGGTCGACGAGAAACCTCTCGGCACCGCCGGGTATCCCGGTCTCGATGAAGTGGAGTACGGAGGGTTTCAAGGAAGGCTCCGGCCCACGAGAGAACGATACGCGGCGCAAAAGCGCTCGGCATTGAGCTCCGCCGTGAAGCGCTGACTGACGCGCTCCCGAAGCTCGGATCCGTGGTCGGTGGCATCTCGAAGCAGGTCCAATATCGCATCCGCGTAGGTGTTCGCATCGTGTTGCCGCACCTGGCGCACGCCCGGCAATCCTTGCAGCACGTTCGGAATTCCGCCGACAGCGTGCGCCACAATGGAAGTCCCGACTGCGAGACTTTCCAGGAGCGTCATCGGCAGACCTTCATGATCGGAGCAGATGACCAGGACCCTCAACGACGCTATGCAGGAAACAATATCCTCGCGATGCCCGTGGAAGGTTGTGACGCCGGCGGTTCCCAGCGACCGAGCCTGCTCGAGCAGGCTCGAAAGGAGCGGACCGGAGCCGAGGACGTGGAAACGCCAGCGCGTGGCCGGAGAGCGTTGCACCAGGGCGGCGGCCATGCGCAGGAAGATGTCGTGGCGCTTGACGGGAACCAGCCGGCCGACGATGCCGATGTGGAGGGCGTCGGGTTCGGCCTGCAGAAAGTCGGCCGGGCGCGCTTGGGAGAGAGCGAGCGGAACGTCCAAGCCGTTTTCTATGACGATGACCCGGCCGGGGGGAAAAAACCTGCGGAGCTCTTCCGCGAGCTCATCGGAAACCGCCACGATGAGGCGCTGGAGATGACGCCCGCACAGGAGGTCCAGGCGATCAACGGCGGCCGCGGGGAGATGGCGCAAGCTCTTGCGAGAGTGCTCAGGGGAACCGTGGACCGTTCGCAGTGAAGGCGCGTTTTCCGAGAGGGCATTGGCGATCGAGCCGAGTACATTCTCCTTGAATCGATGTGTATGCACGACGTCAGGCTTCCACTCCGCGATCAGGCGCCGCAGTTTGAGTAAAAGCGAAACCGGAGAATGCTCCCGTTCCGAAATGACCGAGACTTCGATACCCGCTTCGCGCAGGCGCCGTGCAAGAGCCCCCTCGTTGAATACTGCAGCCGCCACATCCATGCCTCGGTCCCTCAGGGCCTTGAGCAGCGTGAATGCCTGGACTTCGGCGCCGGCCCAGAGGTCGCCGGAGATGATGTGCAGGGCTCTCACGAAGCGTTACGATCGGAGGGACGAGTGCGGTTCTTGGGCAATTCGGAGCAGCGGAACCGGCTGCAGGGACGGCGCCGAATCTGTATTCTAGCGGCGTCCTGGGGCGGAATGTGAAAAAAGGCCCGTAGCTGAACCGGCCGTACCGGACGCCGCGGCGAGCTGGTGATTCGCGGGTGTGTCTTACCGGATTATGTCGTTCCTTTTCTGGTTGTGCGCGTTCGGCGCTACTTACAGCTACCTGTGGTATCCGGCGCTGCTGCTCATTCTGCCGCCGCGACGCGTCCGCGGGCATCGTGCTGCGTCATCGAATGCGACGATGGGACGCACCGCCATCGTGATCGCGGCCAGAAACGAAGCGGAGAAGATTGCATATAAGATCGAGAACACACTGGCTCTCGAACGCGCAGGAATCGTGCTCGACATCGTCGTGGCCTCAGATGCCTCCGACGACGCGACCGACCAGATCGTAGAGCGTTACGCGCAAAGGGGTGTGCGACTGGTTCGGTCTGACGCGCGCCGCGGGAAGGAATACGCACAGGGACTTGCGGTAGCTTCGACCGAAGCGGACGTGATCATATTCACGGATGCCGGCGTGAGTCTGCGGCCCGATGCGCTCGTGTACCTCGAGCGCGCGTTTCGCGATTCCGATGTCGGCGCAGTGTCCAGCGTGGACGGATTTCTGACCGCCGATGGCACCCTGCAGGGTGAAGGGGCATATGTTCGATACGAGATGTGGCTGCGAGATCTCGAGACACGATTCTTCTCGCTGGTCGGCTTGAGCGGATCTTTCTTCGCGGCCCGCAAGAGCGTTTGCATCAACTGGGACCAGCGGGTATCGAGCGACTTTGGTACCGCGCTGAACTGTGTGCGTGCCGGTATGCGCGCCGTCTCCGATAGAGATGTGATCGGCTACTACAAGAACATAGCCGACCCGCGCAAGGAGTATCAGAGAAAGCTTCGGACCGTCGTTCGGGGAATGCGGAGCCTGCTCGTCCGGCGAGACGTTCTCAACTTCGCGAAGTTTGGCCGATTTTCCTTTCAGGTATTCAGTCACAAGGTCATGCGCTGGGCAGTACCGTGGTTTCTCCTCGGTGCCCTGATTACAAGCGCATTGCTGTCGCGGGATATGGCTTCGTACCGCGGCGTATTGACGGCGGAAGCCCTGCTTTACCTGTCGCCGGTGGCCTGCAGCCTCGTTCCGGCCTTGCGGCGCATCGGAGCCGTCAGACTCGCGGTCTTCTTCGTGGAGACCAACATCGCGATCGCGCGCGCCGCAGTGCTCACGCTGTCGGGACGCACCATTCTCCAATGGGAGCCCTCCAGGCGGTGATCTTCTCGGCGCTTCCGCCCGTTCGCCGGCCGGTTCCTCTGGCGCGGACCGGGACGTCTGCTCACCGGTCGCAGATGAGTCGATTCTTCGGGGGCCGTCAGGTACTGCTATATCCTTCCGGAACGGCAGCCCTGGCGGCCGCCTTGGCGCAGTGCGCCGCAAGGTCGGCCACTCGATCTCCCGAGGCGATTTTACCCGCATACGGGTGCCCGGACCTGGTGAGCGCCTGCGTCTCGGCTTCTGTGTTTCCCAGGCTGGTAGACCTTCAGTCGTCTGCGTGGAGGTATGACCGGGAGGCTTTGGCGCGGTCTTTCTCCCGCAACGTGGTTGCCATAGTGGCGGTGAACCTGCTTGGGGTAGGGGACGACGCCTCCGAGTTGGCCGCTTGGTCGCAAGAGCACAAAGTCGCACTGATACAGGACAGCGCGCAGTTCCTTCCCCGGACGGAGCGGGCCTGGCCCGGCGATTACATCGTTTTGAGCTTCGGGCGGGGCAAGCCTCTCAATCTATTGCATGGCGGAGCGTTGATCGCGAAAGCTGGCGGGGTTTCGGCGGATATCCCGTCTCGGGCGCACGCTTCGTGGCGAGACCGCTTGCGGAGGGGCCCTCTGGCCGCCATGGCTTTCAATGTACTGACCCTGCCCATCCCGTATCGGGCCGTTTCGATGCTTCCCGGTCTGGGTTTGGGTGATGTTCGCTACAAAGAACTGCGTAACACGGGCGTGTGCCCCGATCGGGAATGGGAGATCGTCGGCGCGGCCTTCGACCGGTACCGGCAGAATCCATCGTATTCAGACGCGATCTGGAATCAGGCTGTGGAAAAGTGGCGAGTTGCCGGCGTGGAGAGGCTTATCTGCCCCGGCGAAACTCCGGACAGCGAACCCTTGCGGCTCCCCCTGCTGGCCCGCAGCAGACCGGTCCGCGACGCGCTCGTCACCAAATTGAACGCGTGCGGACTTGGGGCCTCAACAATGTATCGATCCTGCCTCAACGGCATCACGGGCGTTCCGGAAGCGGTGCGCGAGCAGACGCCGTTCCCCAACGCATCCGATGTTGCGGAGAGACTATTCACGCTCCCTACGCACAGTCTCGTCACCGCTGCCGCTGTCGCCTGCGCGATGGAGATCGTGCTTTGCAGGCAAACATCGTGAACCAGCGTCTGGGTTGCGGCGGTTCGGGAAACTATTTTCGCAGAGATGTTCCTGCGCCACTTAATCGAGTCCAAGAAGCCTGCGGTTGTCGTATTGCCGCGCAACGACCCTGGCGGGGTCGCCCAGGCACATTGCTCCGGCCGGCACGTCCTGGCAAACGACACCTCCTGCGCTCACCGTGCTGCCGGAACCAATCGAATGCGGACCGATGATTCTTGCGTGTGCGCCAATCCAGACGTGATCCCCGATCGAAGGGCCGCGCCCGCCCCGCAGCGGCATGATGTGCGTCGACTGGCCAATGGAGCAGTTGCGGCCCAACGTACAGCGCTCCAGGTGAATGTTGCCAAGATGGCCAATGTAGAAGCCAGCGCCTATTTCGGCAGACAAGTCGAGGCGTATTCCCAAAGCATATCGTACGTACCAGCGAAGAGGCAGGTAGACGGGCCAGCAGATGGACGCCATCGCAATGAGCCGCCAGTCGCGGCTTGCACGGACGAGAAACCTGCCGAGGCGATACACGAGAAGTCCTTGCGCTCCGTAGTTTCTCGCCACAGCTCCAATGACGGTGCGGAGGCTAGGGTCGCGACCGGAGTAGCGGCGAACATCGGCAAGGAAGGCGGTCATCATGGCTTTCCGTCCGGAACATCCTCGAGCTCACAGGAGCTTCGCAGAGAGGAGTTGTCGAAGCTTTCGGCGACCACTCTTGCGGGATTGCCTTTCACCAGAGCGCCTGCACGCACATTGAAGGTGAGGAAGGTTCCCGGGAGTATCGTGGCGCCTTCGCCGACGGTTATGGGGCCGGCAAGTATGCAGTTGGGCCCAATCCAAACGCGCCTGCCGATTGTCGGCCGGCCTGCGTGACCGTTGGCCACGGCTTCCCCAAATGTGCAGTGATCGTGGATGACGGAACCGGCGCCTATCCGCTGAGCTCCACAGATGATGTATCCCCGGTTGGACAGGTAGACATCCTCGTCGATGTGGCAGTCGGCGAGAATCTCCGATTTGCTGATGATTGCGGTGAGATATTCCGCGATCGGCTGGATAATGTAGGCCAGCCGCCAGCGGAATCCCCTTTTTACCGCGGAGCGATTCAAATAGCTCGCGATCCGATGAGATTCCAATATCCAGAGACCGGGGCTTCGCAAGATGAACATCAGCAGCGCCCCGCTGATCGGCCCTCCGGCGGCCCTTGTCAGGCGGCGATACAGTCGTGCGTCATCCGCAACAAGCCTCAGCATCGAGCGGAGAGAGGGAGGCATCGATGTCAAGACCGTCCGATAGCGCTTTCGCCGGTGACTGCTTCTGGCGACACAGGATACCTGAACCCCGGAGATGTGCGATGAGCTATGCGTCGCGCTCTGCGGGTGGCCCAGGCGCCTGGTTCAGCCGCCGCTTGTCGATCTTGCCGTTAGGGCTCCGGGGCAGGTGGCCGCAGAGGATCACCTCGGCGGGTACCATAAAAGATTCGAGCGTCGCCGCGCAGCCGGCGCGGATCGATTGAACACTGATCGGCATCGCCGGGTCGGTGGTCACGTACGCGCGCACGGCTTCGCCCAGCAGGGGGTGGGGAACACCGACAACCGCCGCCTCGCGTACGCCTGGGATGCGGTGCAACGCGTTCTCGACCTCGATCGGGCTCACCTTCTCCCCGCGCGTCTTGATGATCTCGTCGGTTCGCTCGACGAAGTAGAGGAACCCGTCGTCGTCCATCTTGAAGAGATCGTGGGTGCACAAGACCCGTTCGCCGGGCAGCTTGCCGGGCCTGAGCATCTGCTCCGTCAGCTCCGGCCGATTCCAGTAGCCTGCCATCACATGCGATCCGCGAACATGCAGCAAGCCCACCCGTCCGGCAGGAGTAGGCTCGCCACTTTCCGAAAGGATGTAAACCTCCGTGCCCGGAATCGCCTTGCCCACCGATCCAGGCTTTGCATCGACGAGCTCGGGCTCGAGATAGCTCACGCGCTTGCATTCGGTGAGGCCGTACATCTTGTAGATGAGCGCGCTGGGAAAGATCTGCCGCAGCTCGGGAACGAACTCATCGGGAAGGGCGGCGGCGGTGTTGGTGACCCTCGTAACCGAAGGGAATGATAATGGTGTCCGCCGGTGAGCGGCCAAGAGAGTCGCGAAGATCGTCGGCACGCCCGGGAAGACGGTCACCCGCTCGTCCCGCAATCGGCCATATACCTGCGCCGGGTAGGTGAAGGATCGCTCGAGGGCGAGGACGGCCCCCAGCATGACGGACATTAGAAGCTGGTACAGACCGTAATCGAATGACAGCGGCAACACGCAGAGGAACTTCTCGTCTGCCGTGAGGCGCAGGTATTCGATAATGCTCCCGGCGGCAAATACCATCGACTGATGCGTCTGCATGACGCCCTTTGGGGTGCCGGTGCTTCCCGACGTATAGATGATCGCGGCGAGATCCAGCGGTATCGCGGCGACCTCGGGTTCAGCCCGACGCTCCGCGGCAACGACCTGCTCGAACGATCTCATCGCAGTTTCCTTCGGCGCGCAGCCCGCGCAGATGACGCCTGGGGCCGGCTCGAGCCGCAGCAGCGCCGGCGCGAAGACATGCGCGAGGTGACCGGCGGTCACTAGTACCCGTGCGCCGCTGTCCCTCAGGATGAACTCGAGCTTTTCTTCCCTCGTTTGCGGATTGACCAGGACGAAGGCGGCACCTGCCATGAGCGAGGCGTAGATCGCCACGACGCAGGGCCAGGAGTTGTCGAGGAAGATCGCGATGCGGTCTCCACGATGGATGCCGAAACCGTAAAAAGCACCGGCCATTTTCTGGGAGGCATCGAGGAGTTGGCCGTAGTCATAGGACTGACCGTCGGCCAGCAGTGCGATCCGGCGTCGCTCCTCCGGGGCACTGCCCCGGAGGAGCAGGCTATCGTGCAGCAGTCGGGGCGATGTCAAGTGGCTGTGGCCGTACGGACTAACCGAGGAGTGTCATGCAGGCTTACCTAAGCCTATACTAGACGCAAGAAGGTTGTCGCCATGGCCTTGCGCACAGAACTCAGGGAATTCATTCTGCGGAGCTATCTGCTGACCCGGGACGAATCCGTGCTCGGCGATTCGGAATCGCTGACCGAGCGAGGCATTCTGGACTCGACCGGAGCTCTGGAGCTCGTCCTACACCTCGAGGAGCGCTACGGGATCAAGGTTCAGGACGACGAGTTTCACCCCGACAACCTCGACTCCGTCGAGAAGATCGTTGCCTTCGTCGAGCGCAAGCGCATCTGAGTCCACCACGAGCTGCCATGACCGGTCGCGGCCATTCCGAAGAGAGCTGACCTGCCGTGTGTGGCATTGTCGGAGTGCTGGCGGTCGACGCAAGGGCGGCGCTTCCGGATCTCGGGAAAATGATCGATGCGCTTCGGCATCGCGGCCCTGATGAGAAACATGATCTGCGATCCGGCCCATGCGCTCTGGCTTGCGCGCGCCTGAGCATCATCGATTTGGCGACGGGCGGGCAGCCAATGGCCAACGAGGACGAGTCGGTCTGGGCGGTCCACAATGGAGAGATCTTCAATTTCGTCGAGTTGCGCGCCGAGCTCGAGCGGCTGGGGCATCGGTTTCGCAGCCGCTCCGACACCGAGGCTATCGTTCACGCGTACGAAGAGTACGGCGAGCGCTTTGTGGAGCGGCTGAACGGACAGTTTGCGATCGCGCTTTGGGATGTCCGCAGGCAACGGCTCGTGCTTGCGCGTGACCGGGTGGGCGTGCGTCCGCTCTTCTATACGCGCAGCCGGGGCTTGTGGCTCTTTGCGTCGGAGATCAAGGCCATCCTCGCGGTCGCACCGGAGGCTGCCGTCTTGGATGAGCTCGGGCTCGCCCAGATCTTTACGTTCTGGACCACCGTAGGACAGCGTACGGCATTCAAAACGGTTCGAAGTCTCCCGCCGGGACATCTTCTGGTCCTGGAGCAGGGCGTCGAACGCCTCGAGCGATATTGGGACTGGACCTTCCCGGTAGGGTCGGGTCGGTCGGATCTCTCGATGGAGGAGGCGGGACAGGCGCTGCGCGCGTTGTTGCTCGATGCCGTCCGCCTCCAACTGCGCTCGGATGTACCGGTGGGAGTGTACTTGAGCGGCGGACTGGACTCGTGCGGCGTCGCCGCGCTGGCCGCAGAAGCGCGCGCGGAGAAGCTGCGCTCCTTCTCCATCACGTTCGAAGATCCGGAATTCGATGAGAGCGCCTATCAGCGCACGATGGCAGAGCATCTCGGGGCCCAACACACCTCTTTTCATTGCAGCTATCGCGATATCGGCAACGCGTTCCCCAATTTGATCTGGCACACGGAGACGCCGTTGCTTCGCACGGCGGCGGCGCCTCTGATGCTCCTTTCCCGGCACGTGCGCGATAGCGGTTACAAGGTCGTCCTGACGGGCGAGGGCGCCGACGAGGTCTTCGGCGGCTACGACCTCTTCAAGGAAGGCAAGATCCGCCGGTTCTGGGCGAAGCAGCCGCGGTCACGTTGGCGGCCGCTGCTCTTGGCGCGCCTTTATCCATATCTTGCCCACTCGCCGGTAGCGAACCGGCACTTCGCGCAACGCTTCTTCGGTCAACGGCTGGAAGAGCTCGACAACCCCTTCTATGCGCACCTGACTCGCTGGACCGTCACGCGCGGCATCTTCAAGATCCTCTCGCCGGAGCTCCGTGCCGTGCTCGAGACCGCACGGCCCGAAGAGGAGCTCGAGGCTCAGTTGCCTTCGGGCTTCGAGACCTGGGATGAGCTCGGGCGCGCTCAGTACGTCGAGATCAAGACGCTGCTTCAGGGTTATCTGCTCTCTTCTCAAGGCGACCGTGCATCGATGGCCAACTCGGTCGAGGGACGCGTGCCTTACCTGGATCACCGGGTGATCGAGCTCGTCAATGGGTTGAGCCCGCGCTACAAGCTGCGCGGGTTGCGGGAGAAGGTGCTGCTGCGCCGGGCGCTCGCCGGGCTCGTCCCGGAGCGGATCCTGACCCGCGCGAAGCAACCGTACCGCGCGCCGGAGTGCCGCAGCTTCTTCGAGTCCGGTAAGCCCCTTCCGTACGTGGAGGAGCTGACCAGCGCGTCCAGCCTGCGGCGCACCGGATACTTCGATCCCGCAGCCGTGGGGCATCTGCTCGAGAAGTGCCGCTCCGGGCGGGCGCTGGGGGCGGCCGACAACATGGCCTTCGTCGGCATGCTGTCGACCCTGCTGCTGCATGAGCGCTTCCTGCGCGGAAATGCGGCGGTCACCGGTAAATCCGGCGCATGGCACTGAGCCGGAACGTCCTTGATCTCGACCCGCGGGCCGAAGCCGATCGGATCTGCGAGGGGGTCCGGGACGTCATCGTGCGCGTTCTGCGCAAGCGGGGAGCGGTGGTTGCGATTTCGGGCGGCGTCGACAGCTCGGTGTGCGCGGCGCTTGCAGCGCGTGCTCTCGGAGCGGAGCGAGTCCTGGGCCTGATCCTGCCGGAGCGGGAATCCTCGGCCGGGAGCTCGGAGCGGGCCAGATCGCTGGCTGGGCAGCTGGGCATCCGGCACCTCCAGCAGGACTTGACTGCGGCACTCGAGGCGCTGGGCTGTTACCGTGAGCGGGATCAAGCCGCAAGGCGTCTCGTCCCGGCATACGGCCCCGGATGGCGGATGAAGATCAAACTGGCAGGGGGGCTCGAGGGCCGCATCAATCATTTCCGGCTCATCGCCGAAGCCCCCGCCGGCAACCGCTGTGAGGCGCGGCTCGGACTGCGGGAATACCTGGAAATCGTTGCCGCCACGAGCTTCAAACAGCGGGTCCGCAAGACGCTGGAGTACTTCCATGCCGACCGGCTGAATTACGCGGTCGTCGGAACCCCCAATCGGCTGGAATACGACCAAGGGTTTTTCGTGAAGAACGGCGATGGCGCCGCCGATCTCAAGCCGATCGCGCATCTTTACAAATCTCAGGTTTACGGGCTGGCCGCCCACCTCGGGCTGCCCACCGAGATAGCCGGTGCGCCGCCGGCCGCCGATACCTACAGCCTGCCGCAGGGCCAGGACGAGCTCTATTTCGGATTGCCGTTCAAGGATATGGACCTGGCCCTTTGGGCTTCGGACCACGGGATTCCGGCCACGGAGCTTGCCGAGGCGCTTGGCACGACGACGGAGATGGCTCGTTACATATATCGAGACATCCGTGCCAAGCGCCGTGCGGCCGAATACCTCCACTCGAGGCCGATCCTCCTGGGGCCAGCGCCGGAGGTCGATTCGACCGGCTGAGGGGATGTTCAATGCGCCGCGCATCTTCCTCTTACCTCGGTGACAAAAACTGAGACGTGCGGGCTTGCCTGCAGTCTCGTAGTTGTGCCAAAGTGTCGTTAAAGAGCGACTAACAAAGCGATGAACGAGGGCGGTGCACGGCGCACCTTGGTCCGCCCGAGCAGGTTTACATGGGTCCGAAGCTCGAGACCACCGACGGGTTCCGACGGGTTTGGGGGCACGTCATCGATCCAAAATCTAGATCAAGCCCGGGCCTCGGCTACCTACGGAGATTGGCGCCGTTGCGCCGTGCCCCGGGGAGTCCCGCGGCTATGGGCATTCCGACCAAGAACAGGATCAAGGACCTGCTGGGCCGAGCGGCGGACGCGACGGGCGTTTATGAGCAGAAGTTCCGCTCGAAAATGGTCGTCGTGGCATTCCACCGTGTGAACGACTGGATGCCGGGGGACGGGATCACCTGCAGCCCCGGGCGGTTCGAGGAGTTCTGCGGGTTTTTCGCCGAGCACTTCCGGGTCGTGCGCCTCGCAGATCAAGTCGCGGGCTGTCGAGACTGGCGCGACATGGGCGGCACGCTTTCGATCACATTCGACGATGGCTATCGGGATAACCTCGAGGTGGCGGCACCCATCCTGCGCAGGCTCGGACTGCCTGCGACCTTCTTCATTGCCACGGGCTTCATCGGCACCCATTTCACACCGCCTTGGGACCGGCAGTTGAGCCGGCGCCCCGGCTGGATGAGCTGGGATCAGGTGAGGTCGCTGCGGGATCAAGGATTCGACATAGGCGCCCACACGGACAATCACGTCGATCTGGGCCAGGCTGATGCGGGAGTGGTCCGCACGGAGCTCGCCGCCTGCCGCGAAGCACTGCACCGTGAGCTTGGAGCGGCCGCAACGCTCTTTGCCTACCCTTTCGGAGGCCGAAACAACATATCGAGCGCTTCGCTGCGCCTGGTCCGCGAGGCGGGGTTCCAGTGTTGCCTCGCCGCCTGCGGCGGCGTGAATCCTCCTGTGGCCGATCCGTTCCACCTCAACCGGATCAACGTAAACGATTGGTTCGCGACACCCCACCAGCTCGGATTCGAGCTGGTGACGCACCGCGCTTGAGGCCCCGGCGAGCCAGCGATGCGAATCCGCGTACTTGGACAACATCTGCACTCCTCGATCGCTCTCCTATCGATCGTGGAGGCGGTCATGTTCTTTGTCGCCCTCTACGCAGCGGTCCTTGCCCGCTTCCACACCGATTTCAGCACACTGCCTGATCTGAGGGGACTTCCCAGGGCGGTCTGGCCACGCGCGGTGCTGTTCAGCGCGGTCATGGTGACCTGCCTGCTGGCGTTCGGTCTCTATAGCCCGCGCCAGCGCGCGAGGTTCTCCGGCATGGTCCTGCGCGTGACCATGGCACTCGTGACGGGATTCGGAATTACGGCGGTTCTCTTCTACGCCGTTCCGTCACTATGGATGGGCGGCGGTGTGGTTACCCTCGCGGTGATCGGGGGTCTTTGCGGGGTCGCGTTCTCGCGAGTGGTCTTCTCGCGACTGGTGAACGAGAGCATCTTCAAGCGCCGCGTGCTCGTCTACGGCGCGGGTGAATCCGCGGCTGCCATAGCCGGGTTGCGCCGCAGGGCGGACCGGCGCGGCTTCTGCCTGGCCGGCTTCGTGCCTGTGCATCCGCAGGAGCGAGCGGTCACCACCGATAGGATCGCGGCACAAGGCAAGAGCCTCGTGCAGCTCTGCAAGGAATTCGATGTGGCGGAAGTCGTGGTGGCCATGGACGATCGACGCAACGGCTTTCCCATCGCAGAGCTGCTGCAATGCAGGCTTGCGGGAATCGATGTCACCGAGTTGTTGACATTCCTGGAGCGCGAAACCGGCCGCGTGCGGCTCGATGTGCTCAACCCGAGCTGGATGATATTCGGCCAGGGTTTCCGTCGGGATCCTCTGCGTCGCCTCAGCTCCCGCGCCCTGGATCTGTGCTCGAGCCTCGTCGTGCTCGGCCTGGCGCTGCCGGTCATGCTGCTCACTGCGTTGGCCATCAAGCTCGAAGACGGTTGGCGCGCGCCGATGCTCTATCATCAGCGCCGCGTGGGCTTCGGGGGGCAGCCGTTCATGTTGCTCAAGTTTCGCAGCATGCGTACGGATGCGGAAAGCGATGGTCGAGCGCGCTGGGCTCAAAAGCGCGACCCCCGTATCACAACGGTGGGCTCGTTCATCCGCAAGACACGAATCGATGAGCTTCCACAGCTCCTCAACGTGGTGCGTGGTCAAATGAGCGTGGTCGGTCCGCGCCCCGAGCGCCCGGAGTTCGTGAGTCACCTGGCGGAGCGCATCCCCTACTACATCGAGCGACATTGCGTGAAGCCGGGGATCACCGGTTGGGCCCAGCTCTGCTATCCCTACGGATTGTCGGAACGGGACGCACTCGAGAAGCTGCAATACGATCTCTACTACGTCAAGAACAATTCGTTGGTGTTCGACCTCGCGATCCTGCTGCAGACGGTCGAGGTCGTCCTCATGGGCAAAGGGCTCTGACAGAGCTTCGACAGCGGCCCGGCGGCCGGAGTCGCCTGCCCGACGATAGAGCTCACTGCAGGCGTCGCGCCAAAATGGGCGCCGCGTGCTTCGCGCCGTACATGAAGCGCATTATGGGGCCGAACACCGGAGAGCTCGTGAGTCCGACGATGAACAATCCCGGGACGGACGTCTCGAAGCTGGGGCTCAGCGCGGGGATTCCGCCTGCTTCCCTGCGAATGTCCGCCACGAGCCCTGCATCGAGGTATTCGAGTCGTTCGATGTTCACGCGGTATCCAGTCGCCGCGATCACGTGATCCGTCACGATTTCCCGCGTGCCCTCGGAGCTTGCGACTCGAAGTCGGACTTGGTCGTCTGCCAGCGAAGCGGTCTCCACGTGTGAGGCGAGTGCAATCTCGATACGACCGTCGACGCGGTCGCGCAGCCACCACGAGCCACTCGGCCCGTAGGAGTCGGCTACGAATCGGTGGCGCTTCGCCGGTCCGAAAACCCGACGGAAAGTGCGCGGCAGCTCCGAGATTGCCATGGATCGCCACCCGGATGCGACCCCGGCGTCGGGCTCCAGAATGCGCTCCAGCAGTGTCCGAGGCTTCGATGGCGGGTTCCATTCCATCCTGCCGCGGCGCACGAGCAGGCGGACATGCGAGCCAGCCTCGTGCAGCAACGCCGCGGTTTCGAGCGCGGACTGGCCGGCGCCGATGACTGTGACGCTGCGCCCTGCGTAGGAGCGTATTTCCCGCATTCGGGAGCTGTGGGCGACCAGCGGCTCGGGCAAATGGGAGACCTCCGGCGGAGTCATGTGATACGAAAGGTGACCGGTGGCCAGCACCACGCGCCGGGTCGTGAGTAACTCACCGTCGGCCAAACGGAGGATGAACGCGTTGCCCGATCGCCGCAGCGTGACTACTCTTTTTTCGACGGGCTCTTGCCGGGTTTTGCGCCGAAACCAATCCGCATATTGCAGAAAGAGGTCCAGGCTGACGGGCCGCCCCACCGCCTGGTATTGAAGATTGTGCTCACGGCAATAGCGCTCGAGGGTGAATCGCCGGCCGGGGTCCCAGAGATTGGACGCAAAGGGCTCCGATTTGAGGATCATCCCCGCGGGCATGTGTTTGCGCCAGCTCTCCATCGGGCTGCCGAATACCTGATACGGTCTGCGCCTCGCTCCGAGGTGCGCGGCAATGGACAGGCCGTATGGGCCTGCTCCAACGATGGTTGTTTCCAGATCCAATTCAGTATGCCTCCGCGCCCCGAAGGAATGCTCGGCGGACCCAACGAATGGCGCGACGCCAAGCCCGCAATGCAAGGCGGTCAAAGCCGTAGTAATAAACGGCGGGCAACGGATCGCTCCAGCGGAAGTAACCATCGAATACCCGCCTTCCCGCAGTGGCGGTGCCGCGCGGCAAGGAGAATTGCCGATCGGATCGCCAGACATGTGGCGCGAAAGCGATGTCATCGAACGGCGGCGCGGCCTCTCCGAGGGCGGACCGGTAGGTCAGGAGCGGCAGATTGACGCCGCAGATCGTGGCAATCTCCTCCTGCCAATCCGTGCGGCCCACTGTCGGCTCGATGATGAGCAGGCGTCCGGAGCGGCAGTCGCGCTTGAATTCGAGGCTGCCGATTCCACGGTAGCCGACGCGCTCGACGAAATGCCGAGTATGGCGGTACAGGTCTTCGGCTACTTCGGGCGCGGCGACGCACAGGGCGGTCGTACCGACGGCCGGAGGCGAGCAGACGAGCTTGCGGCCCGGGAAGAGCCCGATGAGGTTCCCGCCGCGGTCGCAACTGAAGAGGACGAAGAAGATCTCCGTGTCGGGCCCGTCAACCCATTCCTGCACGATGAGCGACGGCGAGCGGGTCAACATCCGCGCCGCGGCCGCGCGGGCTTGTCCGATGGTGTCCGCACGCACTGCCCGCTGTACGAGCCCTATCAACACCAGTGTCTTGTCGGCAGGCTTCAGAACGAGGGGTGGCGCGAGCTCGCCGATTCGATCGAGGTCGGACTGACTGCCCACGACCCGGCTGGCGGGGACCGGCAATCCCTCGCGCTCGGCCAGAGCATGGAATTGCGCCTTGTCGGCCAGCGCCTCGACGGTCGGCGGCGGCGCCAGATCGATGAAATAAAGCGGGGCGATTTGCCGGCGGGCCGCCGAGATTGCGAGGACGCTCTCATCGCTCGTCAAGATCAGCACCGGGCGGCAACCCAGTTCGGATGCGAGCCGCACGAGCGTATCGATGAGCGCTGAGCCGCCGAGACTCGGAGCGCGGACGTAAGTGCAATGCCGCGACCACGCCGCCGGGCAACGCCGTGTCGTCTCCAGAAGGACAACCGGCACACCGCCACGGGAAAGGCTGCGCACGACGCCCAATCCGTTCAGGCTGCCGCCCACCACCACGGCAGGGACACGGCGGATGCTAATACGTCCAGTCCCAGAATTCCGGTGGTGGCACCGGAGCGGAGGGCTTGGGCACGGCCAGCGCATACCGCCCGCGGTGAAAGAGCAGCTCGGGTAAGTCCGAGCGGTCGAATGCCTCCACCTCGCCGACGAAGATCATGTGGTCGCCCGCCTCGTGGCGGAAAGCAGTGCGGCAGACGAAGCGCGCCGAGCAGCCGTGGAGCAGTGGCACCTGCTGCGGGCCCCTGTCGATATCCAGCCCCGAGAACTTGTCGGCGCCCCGCGTGGCGAACCTCAGCGACAGTTCCTCCTGATTCGCGGCCAGCACGTGCACTGCGAAATGACTGGCCTCAAGGAATGCCGGCAGGCTACGCGAGTTCTTTGCGAGGCTCCAGAGGACCATCGGCGGATCCAGAGAGACGGAGTTGAAGCTGTTGGCTGTCAGGCCGACATCGCGGCCGTCCGCCTCCCGGGTCGTCACGATGGTGACGCCGGTGGCGAATGCGCCCAAGGCGTTGCGAAACCGGCGAGCGCGATCGTCCCGATCGCCGCTCATCGAGGTACCTCCGGACCTTTGCCTTTACCCAGCTTTGTCCCGCGCCTCGTCCGCGGGGTCGCGGGGGGCTGCTCTGACACGGGTTCTCCAGACTTCATACGGGTCCCAGCCGGTTGATCTTCGCGGGATCATGCGCTGGGCCGCGTTGCCTGGGAAGGGTATGGTTCGGACGCTCGGCTCGGATGGATGGCTCAATTGAGGCGCCACCTCTTGTTTGCTTTTCATCGTGGCCACCTGGGCCTGGTCGTTTTTCGTTATGTCGGGAAAGGGCGACATTATAGCCCTTTCGTGACCGAGGCGTCACCGGTCTGCACTAATTTTGTCGCTAGAGCCTCTCCAGGCCCCGGGTGATGCGGTCGTGGAGCGAAGCGTCCAGGCGCTCGTAGTACCCTTTACGGCCAAGATCGAGGTACAAGCGGTCGCCCGTCCGTCGCGGATCGTAGCCCTGCTCGGCAAGCTCCTGCTTGCGGAGCTTGAAAGTCCCGGTGACTTCCAAGGTGGGCACCAGCCGCAGGAATAGGGGCCGGGCGTATTCCGGTAGCTTTCCGGCCAGCTCGCGATGGAAGACGGTGAGGTCAAACCCCGGGCCGACGACCACGGCCGCCATGCCTGCTCGGCCCTCGGTGCCTGGAACCGTTACCCCGTACACGGCGACATCGCTCACGCCCGTGCAGCTCGCAAGCGCCGATGCCACCTCGGTAGTGGACACGTTCTCGCCCTTCCAGCGGAAAGTGTCCCCGATCCGATCCACGAAGTAATAGAACCCCTGCGCATCGCGCCTCATGAGGTCGCCGGTCCGATACCAGGCGTCCCCGGCCTCGAACACATCGCGCAGGACCTTGCGCCGGGTCGCCTCCGGATCCGCATAGCCTTCGAACTGCGCACCGGCGCTGCCCGTGGCGGCGATCCGCCCGATCGCCTCACCCGGCTCCCCCGGCACGGAGCGTACGCAGCGGCCCTGGCCGTCCCGGGCCGGTGCGCCGGATGAGAGATCGCACCGAATGAGGGCGACGGGGTAGCGGTGCGAGAGGAACGCCGGAATCCGCCCGATCGCGCCGACCCGCCCCTCGCAGTTGTACAGCGAGAACGTCCCCTCGGTGGCCGCGTAATATTCCAGAACCTCCGGAATGCGGAATCGGCTCTGAAACGCCTCCCAGACATCCGCGCGCAGGCCGTTGCCGCAGGCCAGCCTGAGGGAATGACCCGCAGCCTCGAGCTCAGGATTACCTGGGCTGTTCACCAGGTATCGGCAGAGCTCGCCGATGTACTGAAATATGGTGCAGCGCTCCGTGCGGACATCCTCCCAGAAGCGGCTCGCGGAGAACCGCTCCCGCACCACCACCGCTCCGCCCCCGACCAGCGTGGCGCCGGTGGCGACCACTCCGCCGACGCTGTGATACATCGGCAGGCAGTCGTAGAGGCGATCCGCCGGGGTGATATTCATGAGCCCCGCGAACCAGTGGCTCCATTGCATCAACCGATGGTGGCTGACCAGGGCTGCCTTCGGCAGGCCCGTGGTGCCCGAGGTATAGATATAGAGCGCCCGGTCCGAAAGGGATGGCGGCTCGCGCTCGGCAGCGCTCAAAGTCTCTTCGGAGCAGTCGTCGAGCGCCGGGTCCAGCCGGGGCAGGGTCGCCGCGCCCTCGCCATATACCCAACAGGGAACGTTCGTCGCGATCGGGGTCGGGCCCGCGAGCAGGCGCTCGGCGAAGCCGGCCCCGGCAATGAGCGCGCGCGGGGAGACGATGCGAATCGAGTGCTGCAGCGGCTCGCCACTGAGATTGGTGTTGAGGAGCGCCGTGGTCACTCCGGCGCGCCCGAGCCCGAGCCATGCGGCCATGTACTCGGGGCAGTTCTCCATCAGCAGGCAGACGACGCTTCCCGGCTCCAGACCCTGAGTCATGGCCCAGCGGGCGTAGCGGTTCGCCCTATGTGCCAGGGCACGGTAGCTGAGGGACGCCTGGGGCGAGGTCAGCGCCGGCGCGGCTTCGAAGCGCTCGGCCAGCTCCTCGATGACGGTCGGCAGTGTTCTGTGGGGATTGCGTTCGATCGCGGCGGTGCGCTCGAGCGCCCGCACCCACGCCTTCTTCGCGTCAATAGGCGTTGCGGCGGTCGTGCAGGACCACCCCTAGAGTCTTGAAGAGGATTTTGATGTCCATCCACGGCGACCAGTGGCGCAGGTACTCCAGGTCATAGCGCACCCGCTCCGACATCTTCTCCAGAGTCTCGGTCTCGCCTCGCAGGCCATTGACCTGCGCGAGGCCGGTGATTCCGGGCCGCACCTTGTGGCGGATCATGTAGCCGTTGATGAGTTTACGGTAAAGCTCGTTGTGGGCGATGGCATGCGGCCGCGGCCCGACGAGGCTCATCTTGCCCTGCAGCACGTTCAGGAGCTGCGGCAGCTCATCGAGCGAAGTCTTGCGCAGGAAAGCACCCACGCGAGTCACGCGCGGATCGCCCTTGCGCGCCTGGGTGACTACCGCCCCGTCCTCCTGAACGCGCATCGAGCGGAATTTGTAGACGAGGATCTCCTCGCCATCGAGCCCGTAGCGCCGCTGCCGGAAGAGCGCCGGGCCGCGGGACGTGAGCCTCACTGCCGCCGCAATGAGCAGCAGCAGCGGGGAGAGCGCGAGCAGGCCGAAGCCCGCGAACCCGATGTCCATGGCGCGCTTGCACACCGCAGGCATGCCGTGGAGCGGCGTCTCGCAGACCGACAGGGCGGGCATGCCGTTGATCTCGACCAGGCGCCCCTGGATCAGGTCGAATGCGAACGCATCAGGCACGAAGTACACCGATGCGGTCGTGTCACGCAGCGCGTTCACCAACTCGCTCATGCGCGGTACGTTGGCGAGCGGCAGCGCGATGTAAACGACGTTCACGTTGTGCTTGCGCACGTAGTTGGCGACGTCCTTGCAGTGCCCGACCAGCTTGTCCAGGTCGAGGACCTTCGCCACGCGATCGACGCTGCGGAAATCGAAGTAGCCGAGAAATCCCGTCTGCGGCAGCCGGCGGGCCAGCTCCACGCCCACTTCGTTGACGCCGATGATGATGTAGCGCGGCGCGCCGGCGCCATGGGCGGCGAGCCAGCGCACCCGGTGGCGCAGCGCATGGGTGCCCGTCAGGGCGAGCGGGGTGACGACGAACCAGGTGAGAAAGACAGTGCGTGCGAACTCATCCTGGGCGTCGAAGGCGAACCCCGCCAGGAGGAGGAGGGCGACCATCAGGCCCCACTGCAGCAGCACACGCGTGTAGCTTTTGCCGAAGTCCCATTGCACGAAGGTCGGCTCTTCGGCAGCGCCGATGCGGCCGAAGAGCTGGCTGGAGACGATGAAGATGAGGAGGGCCAGAGCCCCGAACGCGGGCGACGGCCGCTCGCCATAGGCGACGTCGCAGCAGAAGAGGGAGAGGACGACGATG
>Ga0134126_10000532_pt1 | contig 48536 bp, 39 predicted proteins | sample KB31752_FD_96881 | JGI IMG/M metagenome (GOLD analysis project Ga0134126, IMG submission 96881) | Terrestrial soil microbial communities with excess Nitrogen fertilizer from Kellogg Biological Station, Michigan, USA - KB3-175-2 | ecosystem: Environmental > Terrestrial > Soil > Unclassified ...
CCGGCACACCGGTGTTGAATTGGGATTGACCAAAAATGTGAACCTTTCGGGGCAAACCTATTTCGCAACCCTTTCAGGGTTGGGACCTGTTTTGTCTTGACTACCCAGGGTAGCCGCGCTAGCGCGCGTCAACCCTGGGCTGAAGGTAGCAAACGCCTTCGGCGTTTAATGCACGAGCCGTTGATTACTCAAGTATGTCATTGCCCTAATTTGACGTGGCACGCGCATCTTGCGCGTGGATTCACGGGCGAGACGCCCCTGCCGCTAGATATGTAGCGCGCTGCGGCCCGTGATACGCTGACCGCGAATGGACGACACGTCGAATCGCAGACCGACAAAGTTAGTGACGATCTTCTGTGACGGCTCGAGCCTCGGCAACGGGCGTGACGTCGCGCGCGCGGCGGCGGTGGCCTTGCTCGGTTTCAAAGGATTGTGGCGCGCCTTCGGAGCTTATCTCGGCCAGGCAACGAATCAACAGGCGGAGATTGCCGCCGCCGCCCTGGGCCTGGAAGCTTTGAAAGAACCTTGCCGAGTGTGCGTGCACACCGACTCAAAATACGTGGTTGAAACGATGAGCGGTCGCTTTCGCCGCAAGGCAAATCACGACTGGTGGAAGCGGCTGGATCAAGCCGCCGAACGCCATCAGGTCGAATGGCGTTGGGCTCAGGGCCACGTTGGTCACGTGATTCAGGAAGCGGCCGACAAAGCCGCGCGCAAGATCGCCGCCCTCGGCCACGTCGAACCCGCCGTCTTGCAAGACGCGGTTGATAAGATTGGCGTGATTGAGCCGGAAGAGACAGAGGATGAGGAGCAATTGTTCTAGAGGACGACTTGCAGCGCTTCCCTTCGCGGCTTTGCCGCCCGATGTGCGGAAAGGCTATGCCTTTCCGATCGTTGGCGCATGTCTGGGGGCTTTGCCCGACAACGGGGTACAGCTAAAAAGTTCTTTTCGCTTATCGGAAGGCCATGGGCCTTCCCGCACATCGGGCGGCACAGCCGAAACCACGTGACTCTCGCTTTCCGCTCCTCGCGAACTTATAATCGCCTCACCGACCCAGACACGAATTCATCCGGCAATCGCGTGCACAGAAAGTCTGCAAAACTTGTCTCGACCTGTCTGACGGCGCTGCTGTGCATGATCGCCGGCGCTGCGCAGAACACCGATCGCGGTTGGGAATGGCAGAACCCTCTGCCGCAGGGAAACGCCATCAGCGCGATTCGCTTTGCCAAAGACAATCGTCATGGTTGGGCCGTCGGCGCGGACGGAGTAGTCCTGTACACAAATGACGGCGGCTATTCATGGAACAACCAGCCCACGCGTTCGGTGGCCTCGCTGAACGGCTTGTACGTTTTCGATCCACGCCGGGCCATTGCGGTCGGCGCGCGCGGGACTGTGCTGCGCACCACGAACGCGGGTCAGCGTTGGGCGAGCGTCGCGACCCCGACAAAGGATCATCTTAATTCGATCACGTTTGCCCCGGATGACGCGATGCGCGGTTGGGCGGTCGGGACATACGGCTCGATCATTTCGACGACTGACGGCGGAGTGAGTTGGACGGCGGAAGTTGCGCCGACGCGCGCCCATCTCTATTCAGTTTCGTTTCTCGACAAGAACACAGGACTTGTCGCCGGTGATCGCGGCACGCTCCTGAAGACCACGGACGGAGGCAAAGGCTGGCGCGAAGTCGTGCGCGCCGGGGTGCTTCCGTTGACGTCCGTTATCTTCGTCAACAAGACCCGCGCGGTGGCCGTCGGCTATGGCGCGCGCGTGTTGCTCAGCGAAGACAGCGGCGATACCTGGGAGCCGACTGAGGTCGCCATTCGCGAAGATCTCTTGTCCGTCTATTTTGCTGACGAACAAAACGGATGGATCGCCGGCGATAATGGACTTGTGCTCAGCACCGGCAATGGCGGCAAGCTTTGGCTGCCCTCGAACATCCGGACGAACCCGCGGCTGGTGACGATCTATTTTGGCGACAACAACACGGGATGGGCGGCCGGCAGCGACGGGCTGGTCGTGCGCAGCGACGACGGTGGCGTCGGCTGGCGACGCTTGACTGACGGCGGTCGCGATGATCTGAGTGACATCTTCTTTCTCGACGGCGCGCGCGGTTGGGCCGTTGGGGCGCGGGGAAAGATTTTGTCGACGACGTCCGGCGGCAAAGATTGGATCACCAGGCCCTCAGGCACGCGCGAGCGGCTTAACTCCGTAGCCTTCGTCGACGAACTGAATGGTTGGATCGCCGGCGATCGCGGAACGATTTTGCATTCAAGGACGGGCGGGCTGATTTGGGAAAAGCAGCTTCCGGGTTTGTCCGAAGACCTCACCGCGATTTTTTTCCTGTCGGCGAAAGTAGGCTGGGTGGCCGGCGCCCGCGGCGTGATTTTGCGCACGGACGACGGCGGCGAGACCTGGGAAGAATGCGCCTCGCATTCGAAATCCTGGCTGGAAGACATTCGTTTCATCAACGCAAAGAATGGTGTCGCGGTCGGATCGAACGGAGCAATTCTGCGCAGCGAAGATGGCGGCGCGAACTGGAAACAGATCGATATCAATCTGAAGGAGTGGCTTTACGCAGTCGCGTTCGCCGACGCTCTGCGTGGCTATGCGGTGGGCGAAAAAGGAATCATTCTGCGCACGGACGATGGCGGCGTGAAGTGGAAGGATCAGGAAAGCGGCATCTCGAGCAACCTGTTCGCCGTTTCCGCAGCCTCGCGAGATGACGCCATCGTCGCCGGCGATCACGGCTTGGTGCTCGCGACGAAAGATGGCGGCGAGAATTGGATCTCGCAGCCGACCATCACGAGTTCGCCACTCTTCGCGGTGGCCTATCGTGGCGGCACGGACACTTGGGTGGCGGGACGCGGTGGCACAATTTTGCGGCGTAATGCCTCGCTGGCTACACTGCGCGTCACGCCGTCAAAGCTGCGACCGATTCTACGAGGCGGCCCGCCGAAAATGAAAACTCAGGAAGCCACGCAAACCACCGCGCCCGACGACGACATTCCCAAAGCAGTGCGGCCTGACAAGAAACCTCAGAAGCCTTGAGGGAATTGACTCTTTAATTCTAACCAAGCGCCTTCCGCGCAATCACCATCTCAGGAATATCCGCGTCCGCATCTTTCCAAAGTTCCAAAAACGATGCGTACTCAGCCCGCGCTTTATCTTTCTGACCCTTGCCTTCATATGCGCGCGCGAGGTGGTAGTGCACCAGTGGGTAATTAGGATTGAGTTTGAGAATGCGATCGTATTCGGCAATCGCTTCATCGTAGCGTCCCAGCTCGAGATACGCATTCGCCAGGCAGTCTTCATACGCATCGATGTTCCACGTCAACGGCAGGTGTCCTATAGCTTCCTTAAACGATTCAATCGCCTTGTCCGGATTTCCGGTTCTCAGTTCAAAATAACCGCGGCAGAAAATCCGATCGCGCGAAAAGGATCTGGCGCCGCGCGCTAGTGCCTGGCGTGACTCGACGATCTGCCAATACTTCTCGGCTGCCGCCCGGTCGCCGCGATCGAGCGCAAACAGCACCAAGTTTTCGGCACCGTCTTTGTAATACCTGATTTGCTGGTGCGCGGCCTGATCAGCCTCGGCAAGTTTGCCCATTTTCCACCGCGCAAAGGCGATGCTGCTCCATGCACGTGCGCGATCGAGATCGGTTGTTGCCAAGCGCAAATAGCGTTCATATTGCTCAATCGCTTCCCGGTATTTTCCTTGTTGGAAATAGTTGTTGCCCAGATGAACAATCGCCAGCTGAAAATCTGGTTTTAATGTCAGGGCGTGTTGGTATACCGAGGTCGCTTCGGTATAGCGTCCTGCCCATTCCAGGCCGAGTCCTAAACTGTCGTATGCGTTGGGTTCATCAGGGGCCAGCTCGACATACCGGCGAAACATCGTAATCGCCTCGTCGTGCCTGCTGCGATCCGAATACGCGGAGCCAAGATAGTTGTAGAGTTCCTTCGCGCCCGCATCGACGGCCAGCCCCTGTTTCGCGATTTCAATACCTTCTTCGATTCGCTCTTCACCGCGCAACAGGTTGGCGAGCAGCCCATACGCCTCAACTTCCAGCGGATAGTTCGAAATGATTTGGCGGAAGGAATTAATGGCAGTGGGAAAATCGAAATTCGTGATGGCGTACCAGGCGGTGATCTCCAATTTGTCCTTTTCTGTCAAACGGTCGGAAAGTTGGTAACTCTTCTCAAGGTAACGCCGAGCTTTTTCCGGCGAGTCTCCCCTCACCGCATAAACATAACCAACTCGAGCGTACGCCATGGCAAAATTTGGATCCAGCGCAATAGCTTTTTCCAAAAGTGCAACGGCTTCGTCGTTACGAAAGAACTGCGCTTTCTCTACGCCGAGCGAATAATTTCGATAGGCCTCGAGATTGTTCGTCATCACCGTTGCCAGGTTTGTCGTGCCCTCTGTTCCACCTGGCGACCCGATGTAGGCCGCCAGCTTGAGAGACAAGAGATCAACTTGCGTGAGGACTTGCGCGGGGTTGTCCACTATTACACGTTCCGCTGTTAGCAGTTGGCCATCACGACTATCGTGAAGGTGCACGTCAATTCGTATTTGTTCGCCAAGCCGCACAAAACTTCCGAGCAAAAATACTTTCGCGTGGCTCTGGCGGGCGATATTAATTGCATCATCAAGCTGGATGTTGTCAGAGGCTTTGTGGCCGGCGCGATTGAGCAGCACGTAGAGTTGTTGCCGGCTGAGAACTGTGATGTTTTTGGATCTGGAGAGATCGGTAATGATCATGTCAGCCAGGCCCTCGCGCAGCCAGTCAAGGTCCGCGCTACCTGACTGATTGTCAAAGAACATCACCGCGACTGGGCGCTTGGTCGGGTCCTGTGGCAGCGTTGTGTCGGCGAGCGATGCTGTAGATGCGTGCCTCCTGAGCAAAAAGAAAATTGAAGCCGCAAGGATTAAGACCACCGCGACCGGAATCAGCAGCGCTCGGCGCGCGAACCATCGTCTGCGAGATGTGGCTGGTTCGCCGATTGATTGGACTGCAGGCTGGGCCGCCGGTAACGATGACGGAACTGCGGCAGCAACCAAAGTCTGCCGATCGATCTCCTCAACCCCCCCGATAAACCGGTAACCGGCCCGCGGCACTGTCTTGATGAATCGGGGATTGCGCGAATCGTCGCCCAGCACTTTACGAATTTCGGCCAGGCATTGCTCGAGAGCATTGTCGGTTACCGCCGTACCCGCCCAGATGCGTTCGATAAGCTCATTCTTCGTCACCACTCGCTGGCGGTTTTCAAGCAGGTAGATGAGGACCTGGAAAGTCTGCTGCCGCAGGTGCAACTCAGTTCCGTCACGCTTTAGACAGACCTGTGACGGGTCAACTTCGATCCCTTCCAGACGATATATGTGAGGGCCCTGCTGGTTCATGTGACTTTTCGACAAGCAAAAGCAGATTCAGCAGAATTTCAGGAGTCTCTCAGTACTTCGCGGCCGTTTTATGGCATAAGCACACCCGCTTGAAACAACTGTTTACAAATGCTGAAGCCACGGGAGTCGGGGTCGAACTGCCTGCCGAATTGGCCGGCATTATACACAACCGGAACTGGGAGGCGCGCTGATGAAGAGGCTTGTCATCTTTCTTCTAATCATGCTCTCCCTTTTTGCGTGCGGTTGTAGCGGAGTGACCGGACAAGGTCATGACAAAAACGCGGTGCGATTGACGGACGACGAGAGGCACCGTTTGTACGGTGCCGCGCTGGCAGCGAGCGATTCGCCGATGGATACCGATACGTTCAAGGACGTGTGCCGAACAATTGGCATCTTCGACGCGACGGGTAAGCCGAACGATCAGTATCTGTCGTTTGTCAGTCAGCACGTAGATTGGGCCACGAAGTCTGAGACGGATGAATTTCGTGGCGAGATCAACTCAAGAGAGAAAGCTCGTCAGTACATCAGCAGTCATTTACCTACGCGCTGAACGGTTGCGCGCTTTGTGTAGGAGAAAGTTATGAAAACGCAAAGAAGTCTAATCATTGCCATGGCCGCGCTGGGCCTATTGAGTCTCTGGATCGGCTCACCTGTTCTTGCGGGGCGGGGCGGGGCCCTTGAATCTGTATCGGCGCCGAAAACCGTCAAGTTGACGATTACGGTTCTTGACCCAAACGGACGGCCCGTCGCGGATGCTGAAGTGAACATCACGCATGACGCCTATGGTCCTGAATTCCGCGCTTATGACTATCACCTAACGACGAATGCGGATGGGGTTGCCACTACTGACATTGAGATCGGCAACAAGTGGGGCGAAGGATCGCTGTATTGGCCGGTGGTGGACATTGAGGTCAAGAAGGACCTGCTGCGCGGCAGTGGCCGAGTCAGGTTCACGGGAAATTGGTATCGAAACCCGGAAACCGGCGAGTGGGGTCTTGAGAAAGGGCGTGCGGGGAGCAAGTTTGTAGGACCTAGCTATAGACCGGAGACTTGCACAATCGTTCTGCACCCGACGGACTCGACTGGCGCTGCTTTAATCACCGTTAAGGTTAGAGTCAAACGCGACGTAGAGGAGATACCTGACAATGAAACGGGTGATGCGATCGAAGGTGCCAGCGTGTTGATTTCCGGCGATTCCCCAAGCGAACGTGCCGAAGGAACAACAGGTTCGGACGGTATCGCGACGGTATCTGTTCCGGTGGTGCAGCGAAAAACACACGGAATCCAGGTTTCGAAGTCAGGCTATGTAACGAAAAGCGCGCGCATAGAACTCGGCGAGGAACAGCTTGGAACGATCGTCGATGGCCCAACTGTCACGCTCTCGAAGGCTTCAGGCGTGGAGGTGGTGGTAAGGGTGAAAGATCAGGATACGCATCAAGGCATCGCCGACGCGCGCGTGTCTCTCAGCGGCCCTCAGCCTCACTCCCAAAAAACCGATGGTTCGGGAAATGCAATCTTCTTTGTGAAAGAGATCGGAGCGTACAGCGTTGACATCTCGCAGGACCATTATGAACCGGCCAGCGGACAAATTCGCGTGCGGCTTGGAGAAGAAGAGCCCGTTACTTTTGAATTGAAAGCGAAGGAAAAAGTTGAAAAAGACACGATCGAGGTTACAGTCCTGAAAAATGATCCCTCCGACCCTAAAGCCAAACCTCAGCCCTTACCCGGCGCAGAAGTCGTCGTAAACGGCATAGGCACACCGACTGACCGCGAGGGCAAAGCCACCCTGCAAGGCCGCTACGCCCTGACGGAAACCGTGATTGTCACGGCGGAGGGGTACACGCCTAAGAGCCGCACCATTCCCATTCGGAAAGAAGTCCTGTCAGCGAAGTCATATGGCAGCGCGACCTTCATTCTTGACCCCGACCTTTCAGACAGCAGTCCAATTCGTTTGGTTGTCGAAGTGCGCGATTCCGAATCTAACAATCTGATCCAGAATGCCAATGCCTATCTCTACCTCAATGACCAACCGATTGGGGGTGAAAAAGCGCCAGCCGGCGAGGCGACTTTCGTTTTGAAGGACAGCGCTAACCTGCCCTTGTCCAAACTGCGTCAGGGTATTCGGGTGGTTGCTAAGGCGCGTGATTATGATCTTGGCGAAAGCGACATCAAGGATCTCAAGCCTTCTCTCGACGCTTACCGGCCCACGGTCTTTTTGAAGAAGACTTCTGCCGAAACCAAGGAGGCGGAGAGAATTCGTATCGCCATGGAAGAGCTCGAAAAGAAGGTAAACGCCTGGAAAACTACCCGGCCAAATACTTCGCAATTCCAAAACTTCATCGATAGCGCCACGTCAGACGCACGGGACGCGCACGTTTTAATGAACGAGTTCGAGGCCGCCGCGAACGCGTTGCCCGAACTGACTACTTTCGGCGGTGATTCACTCTGCAGCAAGGTTGCAAAACTACAAATGGCCATTCGTTCGAACCAATCCACAGTGAAGACAAAGGGTTCAGAGATCCAGAAGAACTTGAAAGACGCGGCGGCGCGCGCGCCCAGATGTGCTTCCGCCGCCGAAGCCGAAAACTTGCGCGCGACGTATCGACAAGCAATCAAAGACCTCAGCGAAATGGGCAGACTCAAAAGCGAAGCGGCCAGAAGCCAGCAAGAATTATCGCTACTGGTTTACAAGGCTTCGGCCGCGCAACGTACATTCGCCCAAATGAAAGACAAAGCTGCGCGCCTTCAGACGTTGGCCCTTGCTTCCAAAGAGAACGAGGCCAAGGCGGTTAGATACGTCAATCGGATCGGACCGGCTGTGAGATCCTCAAGCACTACTCAGTATTCTCTTCAAATTGAACTAAACAACCTGTTAGCCACAGTGGCTCCGACCCCAGGCTTGCCTGCTGATTTGGCGCAACGCGTCAAGGCCATGCGCGATTCGCTTGAGGTTCCGGCCAACGACCTTCCCACTGACACGTCTATTGTTAGCAGCGCTGCGGTCGAGATTGGTCAGCTCGAGGCTAGCGCTAATGCCAAAGTAGAAGAATTTGAGAATAAGGTTTGCCCGGTCATCACGCTCGACGACGCGATTGAGGACATAAACCGGCAGATAGACGATGCCGGCCTCGAAATCGGATTGGCGAATGACCTTCAGACGCAAGCCGACCTGTGCATCGCCAAAGTCACCAACCGAGCGAAGGGGCCCGCAGCACAAACTAACACCACCGACAAGAGTGACGAGCCGATAACAGTCGAAATCGATCCGGGTACAAAAGAGAAGCAGGCCGTATCTGAACGACCAGATGATAAGACCGCCAAGTCGAACAAATCCGCTGAGCAGACAAATAGTTCGGGAGGATTCTGGGACGCGGCGAAGAAGGCGAAGAAGGATGTCGAGGATAAGGCCACAAACAAATCCAATACCCAGAACAATCCGTCAATTACAAACGAGAACAATGCCGGCGATAACCGCGGCACGAATACGGTCGCCAACGCAACGGACTCCAGGCGAACTAATCCACCAACGGTAGAAGAAATTCCCGAGGTCACAGTTACAAAAAATCCGAGCACATACGACGACCGGACCGTTTTGAAGAATCCCCCAAAGGTAGAAGAAATCCCGGAAGACAACACAACAAATGTCGCTTCGAACAAGCCGGCCTCCAGATCAAGGAGCAAGCCGCCCGTGGTCGAAGAGATTCCTGAGACGAACACCAATGTAAATTCAAATCGGCAGCGCTCGAATCCGCCGGTAGTTGAAGAAATTCCGGAAACCAACCAGCCGGCTTCGGCAAGTAACCCAACGAACAATGAACCGCGCACATCCGGCTCTTCAGCAAACAATCAACCGAGCTCGAAGCCGAAGAAAGAAAAGAAGCCGCGCGATCCGAACAAGCCAGACTGGGGGACGCGGCTCGGTGGCGCTATCAGGACGGCAGTCACCGGTCAACCGCCTACGGCTGCCACCAACAATCCAGGCGGCAATACAAATCCCGGCGAAGGCGACGGCAGCAGTTCTGATTACGGCAACTTGAATGGCACGTGGGGGTTGTACACCAAGCAAGACGAAGAGAATTACTCCCAGATCACGATGACACTCGGACGAGCCGGCTCAAATACTTGGACAGGTCAATCCACTACAACAATGCACGTCTCTGAAGAATCAGCGAAATATTTTCTTCCATATCTTCAGGGTGACATCAGGATTGTTACTACCGGTCCCGGAACGCTGCGCATGACAATTCGAAGCGCGGCGGAGGGGCAATACGACGGAACGTTCACAAGCTCTGAAATCATCATCAACTTTGGCAGCGGCAAGTCTCTGACGCTGACCAGACAGTAAGCCATGCCAGGTGCCCATAAACATATTCAGGAGGTGTTTGATGAACAAAGTTAGCTGCGCCAGTCTCATGACCGTTCTCGCCTGCGTTATCTGCTTCGGCCAAACCTCATACAAGGGACTGACGCCCGGCAAGAGCACGCGCGCTGATGTCGAAGCCGTTTTTGGTCTTCCAGTGCGGAGCGTGAGCAAGACGCTCATTGAGTACAAGTCCCCCGAGTACATCGGCAAGGTTTACGTGCAGTACCGCGATGAATCCGCGGCGGCAATAGTCGAGCGCCTGGAGTTGACGTGCGTTGCAACCGGCAATGATCCGTGTTGGTTGAGGTATCGTTCCATGACGGACAAGTATCTGACCAATGAGGGACTGGCTGACACGCGCAATCACGCAGGCGAAGGAGGCATTAATTTTAAAAGTGTGTACTGGTTCGGGGCATCGCGCTTCATGGTGGTCACGTTTGCCGAACATGACGAGGTGCGGGTGGCCTTCTACTCAAAAGAATTGTACGAGACCGTAGCCCCGAAACCACAGGGTTGTACCGGCACGATCTTCGGCGACTGGGAGACGAACCACGGACGGATGACCGTTGTCAGGGTGGGCGATCTGGAACGTGATGGGATGTTTACAAAAACGCTCGTCAAAGGCACCTATTCAACCAACAACGGCACCTTTACCGGCGAATTATCATCAATCGGCTACATGTACGCTGAGTGGAAAGACGACACCGGCACAGGCAAGATGAAAATAAGTGTCGTCAACGACAAACTCAACGGCGACTGGGAGCGCACCACCGGCACTGCCCCGCCGAAAGGCTCTTGGGAAGGCCACTGCGTAGAGGTCAGGGGCGGCGGGAACAATAGCCGAGGAGAGAATGTGACCCCATGAACAGAACAGCACTCATCATCATCTGCCTGTTGTTATCCTGCGTGACCTGCTTCGGTCAAAGCTCATACAGGGGCCTGACGCCCGGACAAAGCACACGCGCCGACGTCGAGCGCGTGTTGGGTCAACCCGTCAACAAGGTAAGCGCGACACTTATCGAATATCGCGCCCAACCTTTGACCGACAAGATCTACGTGCAGTATCGCCAGGGCTCGACGGTAGTTGAGCGTATTGAGGTGCTCTGTCGGCTGGCAAACTCGACCTGTGAAGACCTCATACACAGTTTGAATTTGCGACTTCCCGCGAAGTCGGACTCAGAGAAGGTCGACGAGGAGAAATGGAAATTCCTTTACGGGGCGCCGCGATTCATCGTCACGTCGGGCGTAATGGCAGATGTGATAGGCGATAGTCTTCCGGCTTCGCGTCTCGCGTTCTACAGCCGTGAGTTGTACGAGGCGGAGTTTGTCAGAGTGGGCGAAGCCAACAAAGCGACTATCACGAAAGCGGAAGAAGATCGAAAGACACCGCCTGTCCCCGAGGCAGGGCAAATCACCGGGATTGTGAAGCTGAACGGGAATCCGGTTGCTGGCGCGACGGTTGAGCTTTATCGCACTGATGGCTTGTCTGGCCATTTTGAAACAAAAACCGATCGCTATGGCATCTTCATCTGGTTCGGCGGCTTGAGCGGAACCTATGTCGCGGTCGCTTCCGGCGCGGGCATGAAGTGGACTTATGTCAAAGGACTGAATATACCGGTGGCCTCCGCTTTGGAAGTCGTCGCCGAACCCGGCGATGGCGCCAGGCCGACCCAAGCGCAAGTGATGGCCGCGATACGATGATCGAGCTTCCCGTCGATAGATGGTCCGTGCGCGCCCTTCCCACGTCCCTTGCGAAAACGTAAACCATTCGCGGAGCATCAGGGCCAGCGATTTCAGAGGCAAGCGCCCTTCGCGCTTGCCTTTCTTTTTGCGCTTGCCGAAACGCCTGAACAGCCGACCGAGCGCTGGTGTACAATTGAAGTCGATCCGGTGCTAGTCCAGCCTATGATGCCTGAAACGAAGCCGCAAAAGAGCGCTGCCAAAACAAGAACCGAAACCGACTCGATGGGCAAGATCGAAGTGTCGGCGAATCGATATTGGGGTGCGCAGACGCAACGCTCGCTGCTGCACTTCAATATTGGCTTCGACGTGATGCCGCGCGAGATGATCCGCGCGTTAGGCATTCTGAAAAAAGCTTGCGCCCTGGTGAACAATGATCTTGGTAAGCTTTCGTCCGACAAACTTAAGTTTATCGTCGCCGCGTGCGACGAAGTGATCGCCGGTGAACTCGACGATCATTTTCCTCTACGCGTTTGGCAAACCGGCAGCGGCACTCAGACCAACATGAATGCGAACGAGGTGATCTCGAATCGCGCGATTGAAATTGCCGGCGGCGTCATGGGCAGTAAGAAGCCGATTCATCCAAACGATGACGTGAACATGTCGCAATCGTCGAACGACACGTTCCCAACTGCCATGCATATCGCCGCGGCGGAGCAGATGAACAAGCTGATTCCGCGAGTTCAGGAAGTGCGTGATGCTGTCGATGCGAAAGCGAAAGAATTCAAAGACGTCGTGAAGATTGGCCGCACGCACTTACAGGACGCCACTCCCTTAACTGTGGGCCAGGAGATGTCGGGATGGGCAAGTTTGCTTGAGCGCGACATAGAGCGCATGAACGCGACGCTGCCGGGACTTTACGATCTCGCGATCGGCGGGACGGCTGTCGGCACCGGGTTGAATGCGCATCCTGAATTTGCTGAGCGGGCCGCGAAGAAGATCGCGGAACTGACCGGCCTGCCCTTCAAATCGCATCCGAACAAATTTGCCGCGCTCTCCGCTCACGACGAGATGGTTTTTTGCAGCGGCGGACTGAAAACGCTGGCGGCTTCTTTGATGAAGATTGCCAACGACGTGCGCTGGCTGGCGTCGGGGCCGCGCTGTGGTTTGGGTGAACTGGTGATTCCGGAAAACGAACCGGGCTCGTCGATCATGCCCGGCAAAGTGAATCCCACGCAGAGCGAAGCCATGACCATGGTCGCGGTTCAGGTCATGGGCAACGACGCAGCGATTGGGTTCGCGGATTCACAAGGCAACTTTGAGTTGAATGTCTTCAAGCCGGTAATCATTCACAACCTCTTGCACTCGATCCGTCTGATGCACGACGCGTGTCACGGCTTTGTCGAGTATTGCATCGCGGGCATGACTATCAATCGCGAGAAAATTGACGAGCACCTGCGCGAATCATTGATGCTGGTGACCGCGCTCAACGAGCACATCGGTTATGACAGCGCCGCGAAGATCGCCAAGCACGCGCACCAGAAAGGCATTTCGCTGCGCGAATCCGCAATCGAACTCGGCTTGCTGACCGGGGAACAATTCGATGAATGGGTCAAGCCGGAAGAGATGACGCATCCGTAACTGTCCAAGGTCCAAAGTCCAAAGTCTCGTGTCTTCCGAACTAAGAAACGTTGGACTTTGGACGTTGGACATTGGACTGCGCCATGAATTCGAACGTCGCTATCGGCCTGCGCGCGAAGACCGGACGCGCGATTGCCGTCGTCATCGGCGGAGCATCTGATGCTCCGGTGGTCCTCGCTAAGACCGAAATAAAACTTGTCGATCCAAAGATCCCCCAGACAGCGCAGCCGTATCATGTGGTGATGGAGCTGCCTTGGGAAGAATCGCAACGCGCAGTTCGCAAGTACGCGCGCGCGATCGAGAAGGTGGCGAAGAAAGCGCTTGCGGATCTAATCAACCAACAAAGGTCTGCCGGGATGAAAGTTCGTGCCGTGGGAATCGTCGGTGCTCCCGATCATGATCTCGCACGCATCGGCAACTTCCACATTCGCGCCCACGCGGCTGAAGGCGTTCTATTTCGCAACGTGTTGAATCTCGCGGCAGACGCCAACGGTCTGAAATGGCGCATCTTTCCCGACAAGGATTTCGAGCGGAGCGTCACCGCAGAACTGGGATCGCGGACTGCTCGAATCAGAAAACAAATCAGCGAACTCGGTCGCGTGGTCCCAGCACCGTGGCGTGCCGACGAGAAGCAAGCTGCCACCGCCGCTTGGATGATGCTGCACGCGTTATAGAACCGCGACGCCTAAACAGCTACGCAATTGAGCCTTTATCCCGCTCACTACCTTTCGCGGTTCCGTAACCTGCACCTGACATTCTCTCCTTCAAAACGTATAATCGACCTAACCCCTTAACCGCGTTGAGAGAAACGAACTAATTATGTCCGGGGGATCGTTCGATCGGTTTTTTCGTGACACCGGCGACCTGCGTCATCGTCGCCCGTCGGGACGATTGTGGAATCCCGCGGCTGATGTCTATCGCACGCGCCAGGGCTGGCTGGTTAAACTCGATCTCGCCGGCGTGAAATCCGATGACATTGAAATCACCCTCGATGGCGCGCTACTGCGCGTAAGCGGCCTACGTCGCGACAGCTTCTGTGGTGAAGGAATTTCGCACTACCAACTTGAAATCACTTACAGCCGCTTCGAAAAAATCATTCAGTTTCCCTGCTCGATTGAAAGCGCGACTGTCGAGCGCGACTATCGCGACGGCCTTTTGCTCTTGCACCTCCACGAAAATGAAGAGTGCCGGGATGAGATGAAAAGCCGCGCCGCGACTCGATAACAACCGAACTAATCCGACAAAATGGCCGACGCTAACGACAACCCGATAAACATGCCTGTGGAGCCCGACACCCCGCTTAAATCGAACGTGGAGCCGGCGCAAAAATTCGGCGCGATGCCTTTCGAAATTCCGGTTCTGCCGCTGCAAAACACCACGCTGTTTCCCGAGACAATGGTGCCGCTGGCGGCCGGACGTCCCGCCTCAATTGCGGCGGTTGAAGCCGCGCTGGCCAGTGAGGAAAAGTTACTCGCGTGCATCAGCGTGCACCCGGATAAGAGTTCGGAAGAGGACGCGAAGCCGGACGAGGTATTCGAAGTCGGCACGCTGGTCATGATCAAACGGATGGAGCGCGTGGAAGACACGCTCCATCTGATTGTGCAGGGCACCGATCGCGTGCGCGTCCTGGCGTGGACGCAAACAGAAAAGTTTTTGAAAGCGCGGGTGCAGATTCTGCCGGAGTTACTGACGCAGAACCCGGAAGAGGTCGAGGCCGCGACCCGCAACGTAAAGTCGCTCATCCAGCAGGCGCTCGCCTATCTGCCACAGGTTCCCCCGGAAGTTAGGCTCGTCGTTCTGGGGGCTGACGATCCGGTAAAGCTCGCTTACTTTCTCGGTTCGATTCTCAGCCTGGGCGTGGATAAAGAGCAGCAGATGCTCGAGGCGAACACGGTCGATGACTTGGTTCATCTGGCGCACGATTTTCTGGCGCGCGAAGTGGAAATCATTCGGCTGCGTTCAAAGATCGCCAGTGAAGCGCAAACCGAAATGGACAAGGCGCAGCGCGACTATGTCCTGCGCCAACAGATGAAGGCGATCCAAAAGGAACTAGGCGAAGCGGATGGCGAAGCTGCGGAAGCCGAGCAATTGCGCGAGCGGCTGGAGAAGGCCGACCTGCCCGACGAAGTTCGCAAGGAAGCTGAACGCGAACTGAGCCGGATGGAAAAACTGCCGGCGATGGCGCCGGACTATCACGTCATCCGCACCTATCTGGATTTCATTCTCGAGTTGCCCTGGCGCGTTTCTTCGGAAGACAAACTCGATCTGAACGAGGCGCAAAACATCCTGGACGAAGATCATTACGACATCGAAGACATCAAAGAACGCATCCTGGAATTTCTGGCGGTGCGAAAACTCCGCGCCGACGCGAAAAGTCCGATCCTTTGCTTTGTCGGTCCGCCGGGAGTCGGCAAGACGAGTCTGGGGCGATCGATTTCGCGTGCAATGGATCGCAAATTCGAACGGTTGAGTCTGGGCGGCGTGCGCGATGAAGCCGAGCTGCGCGGCCATCGGCGCACCTATGTAGGCGCGATGCCCGGCCGCATCATTCAATCGATTCGCCGCGCCAACGTGAACAATCCGGTGATGATGCTGGACGAAATCGACAAGCTCGGCGCCGATTATCGCGGCGATCCGGCGGCGGCGTTACTCGAGATTCTCGATCCTGAACAGAACAACACGTTCACCGATCACTATCTCGATCTGCCGTTCGATCTGTCGAAAGTTTTCTTCATTGCGACTGCCAATCAGCTGGGACCGATTCCGCCGCCGCTGCGCGATCGCATGGAGGTGATTCAGCTGGCGGGCTACAGCGATCGCGAAAAGTTGCAAATCGCCAAACGCTATCTGGTACCGCGACAAGTTCGCGAGAACGGTCTGTCGCCCGAGCAACTGGAATTCGCTGACGATGCGATTAGCTTGATTGCGATGCGGTACACGCGCGAAGCAGGCGTCCGCCAGCTCGAACGAACCATCGGGCGCGTCGCGCGCAAAGTCGCGCTCAAGATCGCGAAAGGCCATAGCGAAAAGATCACGATCACCGAAGCCGAAATCAAAGAATACCTCGGCAGTCCAAAATTTTATCCGGAAGAGGCGCGCAAAGAATTGCCCGCGGGAGTGGCGACTGGCATGGCGTGGACGGAAATGGGCGGCGAAATTTTGTTCGTCGAAGCGAGCCTGCTTCCGGGCGGGCGAGGGTTCACGATCACCGGTCAGCTCGGTGAGGTAATGCAGGAGTCAGCGCGCGCCGCGCAATCCTTCCTCTGGTCGCATGCGGACCAGTTCGGTATTTCGCCTGACATGTTTAAGGAGTACGGTGTACACCTGCACGTTCCGGCCGGCGCCATTCGCAAAGATGGACCATCAGCAGGAGTCACCATCACCGCCGCGCTGGCTTCGCTTTACACCGGTCGGCGCGTACGCCCCGACACCGCAATGACGGGCGAGATCACTCTGTCAGGCCTGGTCTTTCCGGTCGGTGGCATAAAGGAAAAAGTTTTAGCTGCCCATCGCGCCGGAATCCACCGCATCCTGCTGCCGGAACGCAACATAGCTGATCTGGAAGAGATTCCCGAAGACGTCCGTAAGGAACTCGAAGTCGTGCCGCTGAATCGCATTCGCGAAGTTTTTGATGCGGCCCTGGAGAAGTTCGTGGCGAACCCACCGCCGCCCTTGCCACCACCAGGCGACAGTGCCCGCGCGCGCGACCCTGAGCCGCAGCCATTCGTCGCGAAACAGGCGTGAGTTTTTTCCAGCTTTAGCGCAGCATATAGATCCATTTAGTCTCGTCACTTGATCATGTGGTTCGGAGGAATATACTGCGCCGCGCCATTAGGAGGGAGTAGCTATGTCAACGGAAGACAACAAGGCTTTGGTGCGCCGGTTCTATGAAGAGATCGACAAGGGTAACATCGAAGCGATGGATGAATTGGTCGCGGAAGATTACATCGATCACAATCCGCCGCCCTTCCCTTTAGCGCCGGGACGCGCAGGATTGAAACAGGCTTTCAAGTTGTTTTGGGAGGCGACTCCCGGTTATCACCGGATCGAAGATCAAATTGCGGAAGGCGACAAAGTCGTCACGCGGCTGACTTCGTTCGGCAAACACGAAGGTGATCTGCCGAACGCGCCGGCGACGGGAAACGATATGGAGATGACGTCGATCACGATACATCGGATCGCGAACGGCAAGTTGGCTGAGAAGTGGGCAGAGAAAGATATGATCAGTCTGCTTCAACAAATAGGAATAATGAAGCCGCACGGACAGTAATCAAATTGAGAATGAAAGCCCGCACTATCGCGTTGATGGTTTCCGTTTTGCTTATGGGAATTTTGCTCGGCGGAATTGTTTATGCGCACATTGTTTTCTTCCCGCCCTATCTCTCTGCACTTCCGAATTCGGCCGTGCTGGTGAACGGCCCCTACGCCTTGCACGACGAATACTTTTGGACGCTAATCCATCCACCGGCCGTCCTGTCGCTCGTCGTAGCGCTGATCCTTAATTGGAAGATACCGGCGCGCAGAAAACTGATCGCGATTCCGCTAATCGTGTATGTGCTGGCGATCGTGGTTACTGCCTTGTATTTCGTGCCCGAGTTGCGCGCATTCAAAGCCAGCGGCAACAGCGCACTATCAGCGGCGGAATGGTACGCGCGCGGACAGCGCTGGCAGCACCTGAGCTGGACGCGCGGAACCTTAATTGGATTGAGTTACATCGCGCTGTTGCTGGCGCTGGTAAGACGCGAAGATGATAACGCCGGCTAGATCTGAAGGCTTGACCTAAAAAGATGGCTGGCGCCGGGCTTTGCCCCTCGATGTGCGGAAGCGCCAGGCACTTCCATCGAGCTGGTTCTCGGACTTTCGGCTTCCCACGGAAAAGGGCATAGCCCAAACTCAATGCTGAATTTACCCGGAAGGCCAAAGGCCTTCCGCACATCAGGCGGCAAAGCCGAAAGACTCTTGGCAAAGCTGATGCCGTGCTACTCGAGTACTTTTTTCAATCGATCCAAAGCCTCGCCCCAAAATTCCTTCATCTTCGCGCCGGCCTTCGCATCTTTGAGCTTCGCATGTTGGGCGACGACCTGACACTTGTCTTCGCCTTTCGGATAAAAAGCAGCCACCACATCCGTATCATCGCTCCAGGTGATGCGAAGAGTTTTGTTCGTGGTTGACTTGCGAATGGCGAAGTTCGCCGCCAACCATTGTTTGCGCGTCTTCTCAACCGTCCACGCTTTGAACGCTTTTCCGACCGGCGCCTTGATGGTGCGGCTCACGCTAATTTCGTAGCCGCTGGGTTTCTCATGCACTTCGCGCAAGCCGCGCGCCTGCTCGTAAGTGACCGCAACCATTTGCGTCCACCACGGCCGCACGTCGTGTTTGTCACGCAGGTGCGCGACGATTTCCTGGTGCGTCATTTTCCTGGCGCCGGCCGCATCGAGATGCTTAAACCAGCGCGACCAGGTCTTGCCGGTCTTTGCTTCGACCGCTTCGTCACTCATCCGAGGTTTGATTGCAGTTGCCATGATTGTCTACCCAGATAAGTTAACCACTAAGACACAAAGACACGAAACACGAGGTAATAGATCCTTAGTGTCTTCGTGTCTTTGTGGTGAATATTCTTTACTCTCCTCGGGACGTCCGGACCTTCTGCGTATTTATCTTGCTTTCGTTTTGGAGCTCGCCGTTTTCTGCGGAGTGCTGGGTTGCTGCGACTGGTTTAAGGTTTCGATATTAAAGATGGCCCGGAAAAACCCAGTCTGCTGCACGCCAAAGAGAAACCGAATATTGATGGCTTGGCCGGGAGCCAGGGGCGTTTGCAGGTTCACGAGCCCATCCGATACCGATGAATTAAAACCGCCCCCCGCCGGTTGAAATGGTGGCGTTTCCAAAGTCAGACCCCGAACCGTTACATCGCAGGGCGTGCTCGAACCAGCGCCCTCGCAAGTAGCCGGGTCGTTAATTCCAGTAACTACCAGAGGACTGGATGTTCGTACTCGAAGATCGGCCGTGCCGATCGGAGCGAAGAGGGTGCTGATGTCGATGACGCGAAAGCGTAAGCGGGTAACCGGAAGGTCCGTATTGTTGACGATGCGCCGGCGGACATCGAGAGTGCCATAAGTCGAATTGTTGGCCGGGTCGGACAATAGATTACGCACGCGATTCGGCGGCGCATCAAAACTCTGCGTGGAATCGAGTAGCGCTCCCGCGATGCCGCTATTGTTTTGAATGGGACTGTTAAGGTTCTCAGGTCCGGGAGCGCCCAGACGTTGTCCTGCTCCCAAATTCGTTCCGTCAGTATCGACAAAGACGAAGTCCGCAGCATTGTTGTCCGTGTCCTTCGGAGTGAACCGGTTGCACGGAGTGATGTTCGAAGTCGAACCCCCCTTGCCACAACTGTCGCGATAGAAAGAATAGTCGAGCGAAAGTGGGGTTAGCGCGGGATAACCTGTGCCCTCTTTGTACAAGGGATTTGCTTCTGCGGTTGAGCCCACGGCATCCAGCCTCGTGGTCATCGAGAAGTTCGCAGGCTTCGCGGTGCGAAATAGCGCAATGCCCGCATTGTCGGGAATGTCCAGCGAATAGCTGGTGTCGCCAGTGGCGCTGCCATTGCCCGCGGGGTAACCGGACAGGCTGTATCCCAGACTGTTCACACCCAGAAAATGTCCGCGCGCCGGAATAACGGTGCCGTTGGGTATGACAAAGCGCACTACACCATCCGACGCGGCTACAGCGAATCCTTCATCGCCTGACGACACCGTAATGGGAAAGTCTGTGTTGTTGTATAACTCGACGAACTCATCAAAGGGTTGATTGCCCTCTTCCGCCACTAAGGGCGACGGTTTTTTCGTCGCTTTCGCGCCGTTTTGATCGGGTCTACCCATTAGCCGGGCTTCATCTGCTGGAGCGCCGATGAACACGGCACCGGGTCCGCGCAAACGGAACTCACTAATGATTAATTCGCCGGCATGGACTCCCGTTACAACAGTGCTCGCTGATGAAACGTTATCTTCGGGATTACGCTCCGGAGTACTGGATGTAGCCGTGGCCGTGTTGGTAATAGTCGTATCAGGCGCAGTATCGCCGTTAACCGTAACTGTGATAGACACCTGCGCGATGCTACCCACCGGGATCGTTCCCAGATTCGCCGTGACGGTAGTTCCGTCGGAACTAGTACTTCCCTGAGTGCTTGAGGCCCCTACAAGTGTCGTATGGGTGGGTATTGGATCACTTAAAACGACATTCGTGGCATCTAGTGTTCCGTAGTTAGCAATCGACACTGAGTAGTTAATAGTGCCTCCAATTGTCGCAGTTGAGTCACCGGTCTTGGACACGCTGAGATCTGCCGCCGGCGTAACGACTTGCGTCGAGGCACTGCCCTGGTTGTTGGTCAGGTCGTCATCCGCTGAGCTCGAGCTGGCGTTCGCCGTATTGGTAATCGTTGTTCCCGACGCGGTGTCGCTGTCAACCTTCAATTTAAGCGTAAGCCCTGCGCTTTCGAATGCCAGGATGGTCCCAAAATTCACCGTCACTGTGGTCCCGTCGAAAGCAGCAGTGCCCTGGGTGACTGAGGCGCTCACGAACGTCGTGTGCGCAGGGAGGGGGTCGGACAGTACGACGTTGGCGGCATCGTCGGGTCCGCCATTCGTCACCACTACCTGGTAAGTAATCTGGCCGCCGGGAACCGCGGTTTCGTCTCCCGACTTCAAAACGCTGATATCCGATACCGCGGACTCCTGCGCGCTGACGGAACGCGACCAAGTCCCCAGACATGCCGTTAAAGCAATAATCAAAACCAGAAGATGAGTTCGAAATGTAGACTTGGAGAATAGAAGAGAACGGAGAATAGACTGAGACTGCATTTGTAACCCCTTGTTGATTTATTGGATCCTTCTTGTGCTGACCATTCTATCTCAAACATGGGGACGCCGCAGGTTTGATATTCGAATGCAGCAGGGCGCTGAAAGCTCTGAGCCAGAGAGTCAGGGCTGTCAGGTGTGGGGGACCGCTGTTCTGATCTTCCGAAGCTTGCCCTGAATTGAGCGGGTGCTGACGGCATCACGCGTCTCGCTCGTAAGCAATCTTTAGCCATCGTTTCACCTCATCGTCGATATCTTTTAACGAAGTGATTTCAAATCTGTGCGTGATGCGATCTTTCTTCTCGTAGCCGCCGGTTTTGATAAGCCGCTTGGGAGTTTTCATTGTGTCGCCGAGCGCGAGGCCAAAGTCGATGCGGGTCAGCGTGGTGGGCTTAATTTGGGCAAAGACGTGGTGGCGATAAAGCGGAACAATCGTCTGGCAGGGACACGCCTTAGTGTCTTTGCCGGCCGACAAACCGAGTCTCAGCAGGGCGTCATAAATAGGCCGCAGATGTTCCTTCTTGCCGGCGAACATGTCATCGACGTATTTCTCCGCGGCCAGCAAGTAAGCGTCCGGGTCACCCGACTCCTCGCCTTTGCCGACCGATCGCTCGGCCAGCCACCATGCGGTGTTGGTTCCGAGTCCATACTTCGTCTTTAACCAATCGCGCCGCGGCTGCTCGTCTTTCGGACCCTCTTTCTTGATGAACTTCAGCCATTCTTCCAAGGTGCGGCCAGTCTTTTGTTTCAATTCACCAATCCACTTTTGCGTCATCAGGACGCCGGGATGCACGCCGTAAATCGATTTGGTTTTGGTTGCTGCTTTTGCCATTGTCGATTCCTCAAACTGTGTGGGGTGGCACGGGCGTCCCGCCCGTGAAATCGCCACGCTAAACGGCGGTCTTCCCGCGCACGAACATCGCCATCACCAGTCCTGCCAGGACCCATCCGATCACGACCGCCCCGAACGTCATCATTGTGTAAGCGTTACTGAAGCCCCACCAGTTCCATTCGTCCACGTGCCCGCCGATGAAGATCAGCAGACCGAGCCCGGCGACGAAGGCGACTCGCCCGCGATAACTCAAACGATCGGTCTGAAGCAGCAGGAGGCCGGCCAGCAGAACGGCAATCACATCGGTCAGAAAACCAACGATCATCGCTTTGGCCATCGACATCGGCTCGAGACGCACAACGGCGAAGACCATGGGGCCGTTGTTCATGCGATCCTCGGCATCTTTCGTGGCCTTCTGATATTGCTCTTCAGTTTGGCCGGGCAGTCGTTGAGGCTCGTTCGGTATCAGATAGTTTCCGGAGCGCGGCGCGTTTCCTTTGATCGCTGTCACCATCGCGTCTTCACTGGTGAAGTGTCGGAATGGTTCGCCGGGCCACGGAACAATCATCCAGGCGAGCGCGCTCCAAATGAACAAGACAATCGCGCCGAGAATCGTGCCGAGGGCTAACTGTTTGATCACGGAAAGTTCCTTTCAGTTCTGAATGATGACTGGAGCGCAAGCGTCCTCGCTTGCATTTGAATTGGCCAGCAACCGGGACGGTTGCGCTCCAGTCAGATCATCTTGAGGCCGCTCAATCTTTCTTGTCCTGGCCGACGCTAAACCAGTTTCCCGAGTTGTCTTTCATCACTGTCGCGGTGCCCCAGTCTTGAGTAGTCGGCGGTCCTTTGAACTCAACCCCCTTGGCTTTGAGTTCCTCGTAGGTCTTTTGAATATCGTCTGTTTCAAACACTCCGCCGCCGAGCACGCCTTTCTCCATCAGCGCTTTCAATTGCGCAGCCGAATCTTCATCCAAAATGTATCCGGGCTTCGGCTCCATCAGGATGATTTCAAACCCGGGCTGCGATGGAATTCTCATCGTCAGCCAGCGAAAGTCATCGCCAACCATCGCATCGGTATCGACTTCAAAGCCGAGCTTATCGCGATAGAACTCCAGCGCTTCCTGCTGATTTTTCACCCAAACCGTTGCATGCGACATTCTCGTAATCATAAGTCTTAGTCTCCTTCACCAGATTCGTGACGGAGCATACAGATTTCGTTTGAGGTTCGCTTCTCGAAAATTGCTGATTTTTTTTGAGTGCGGCACGGGCATTATGGAAAACTCCCAATTTGGCGGTCAATGAAAATAATCGCAGTAGGGAAGAGGGGCTTGCCCCCGCCGACTGAACAAGCGGCCGCAAGCGGCTCTTCCTGACCATGAGCTTTCGGTGTTGAGCGTTACAACTGTCACGTGGCTAATCGCTGACACCGAGTCCGTACATGCTGAGAAAGCAGGTCGGGATTTTGCTCTGCGCTTCTCGTTGTTGCTTTCGATAGTTCACCGGCGGCTCGCCGACGCGGTCGCGAAAAAGCGTGCTGAATGAACCTAGGCTCTGAAAGCCAACCTCGAAGCAAACGTCGGTGACGGTCAGCCGCCGATGTCTGAGCAACTCCTTCGCCTTTTCAATTCGGCGATCAATCAGATACTGATGCGGAGTAGTGTCGAACTCTTCGCGAAACAGACGCAGAAAATGGTAACGGGAAAGGCAGGCCTCCTGAGAGATCTCATCCAGATTGAGCGGTTCCTGATAACGCTCGTTGATGAACGCGCGCGCGCGACACAGCCGCTCGTGAACCTCGCTGCCGGTATTGGGTTTGCTGTCAGGCATTTGGCGAGGCGGATTTTACTGCAACCTACGCGACAAGCGGAAAAGTAATTTCAGAGGCCCGACCGTAAGGGAGGCGGGTGCCGGCTTGATTCACATTTCTCCAGGTGATGACGCAGTTCGTTGTGGAACAAACGCGCACGGTTGAACTACTCTTTCATGATGTGAAACATAAATGCGGGCATACCTGCAACAATACAAACCAGGCTGAGAACGAATCCGCGCGTGGAATATTGACCAGATTGAATCATTGAGCCAGCCGCGGCCAAGCCTACACCAAAAACAATTCCGCCAACGCTACCGATTAGTCTTTGCCATCTTGCGAGTTTACCCGACGTCAGGTGCTCGCTTGCCTGGTCCACGTACGCGGGAGAAACTGAGTCGGACTGATGTCGCTTAGCAACCTTAACGGATTCTACTGTCAACTCCCCGATAAATTCGTTTATGCGTTCAGTTAGACGCTGAAAGCCTTCTGGAGAGAACAAACCCGGATGGATTTGCCTAAGCTCTACTTCTGCAGTGCTAATGATTCGCTCTAACTCAGTGGAAGATTTCGGATCATTCATTTTCCATCAGTGATATAGATTCAACTGGGCGTGCAAATCCTTGCGCTGAGGATTCAAGGCGCTGTTCTTTAGTGCTAACGAATAGATTTCAGCTAAGCGCTGTTTGAGAAGAATAACATCACGATTCTTCAGTTTTACTATGCTCGCGATCACAACAGTAATGATTGCAAGCAGCGACAGTCCGCCCAATAACAGTAAAAATCGACCCGTTATCAACGAAGACCATTGACCCGTAGAAAAAATTTCCCGTAGAGGCCTGGATTTCGAAGTCGTGATGAACAGAGAAAGCACCGAGGCTACTGTCGATAAGCCCACACCCAGCATCGTGCTTATCACCGCGGCTCTAAAAGTCCTCATGCTCTCTTTATGCGAAGAAACCTCCAGCTCTTCCTCGGCGAGGGTCGGCCGGTCCTCATCAGCAATGGTCGAGTGAATCGAGTGTCTGTAGCTATCCATGAAGTGTTTGTTGCGCCCGCCAAAGGCTTATATCACCGTCCAAGAAGCCATGTAAAGTTCAGGATTTACCTGAATAGCTATCTTCTCATCTTCCCGGATTATACCAAAACGTTCGGCCAGCTTCTCGCCCATTCCAGTTCCAGCTGACAAAACTCCTGAAGGCGTGCGTCAGCATAGAGCCAGTAGCCGAATTGATCGAACTTGCACATGGACACAAGCGCTTTGGCTTTGGAGCACAAGGCACAAAACAAAGGCTAAGATTATTCCAACCGATAGTTCGGCGCTTCCTTAGTAATCACCACATCGTGGACGTGCGATTCGCGCAGGCCGGCGGCGGTCACGCGCAGGAACCGCGTGTTCTGCTGAAACTCTTTGATGTTGTGACAGCCGGTGTAACCCATGCCGGAACGCAGACCACCGACGAGTTGGGTGACCATCTCGGCCAGTGTGCCACGATAAGGCACCCGTCCTTCGATGCCTTCGGGTACGAGCTTCGATTCGACTTCAATTCGTTCCTGCGAGTAACGATCGCGCGAACCTTCGCGCATCGCGCCAATCGAACCCATGCCGCGATACATCTTGAAGCTCCGGCCTTGATAGAGAATTACCTCGCCCGGCGCTTCTTCCGTACCAGCGAACAACGATCCGATCATCACCACGTCGGCGCCGGCGGCGATCGCTTTCGCCATGTCGCCTGAGAATTTCACGCCACCGTCGGAAATGATCGGCACGCCGGTTCCCTTCGCCGCTTCGACGCAAGATTGAATTGCCGAGATTTGGGGTACGCCCGCGCCGGTGACAACCCGGGTCGTGCAAATCGATCCCGGACCGATGCCAACTTTGACTCCATCGACGCCGGCGTCGATCAATTCGCGTGCGCCTTCCCCGGTGCCCACGTTTCCCGCAACCAATTGAGTGTCCGGATAACGGCGCTTGATTTCCCTGACGGCTTCGACCACGCGCACTGAATGTCCGTGCGCGGTGTCGATTACTAAACAATCGACGCGGGCTTTCACCAATTGATCGGCGCGTTCTTTGTAATCACCCGTGGCGCCAATTGCGGCGGCAACGCGCAGTCTGCCGAGATCGTCTTTGGCCGCGGTTGGATACTTAATCGCTTTCTGGATGTCTTTGACGGTGATGAGTCCCTTCAAGTGCTTGTCATCATCGATCACCAAGAGCTTTTCAATGCGATGCTCTTGCAAAACCGCCTTCGCCTGGTCCAGCGTCGTCCCGACAGGCACCGTGACGAGGGGCTGCGGCGTCATTACCTCGGAAACCGGAAGATCGAAACGCGTCTCGAACCGCAGGTCGCGATTGGTAATGATGCCGACCAGGTGTCCGTCTTCATCGACTACCGGAACGCCGCTGATGTGATAGCGCTGCATGACGTTCAGCGCCTCGCGCACCGGCCGGTCCTGCGGAATCGTCACCGGATCGACGATCATTCCCGATTCAGATCGCTTCACCTTGTCGACTTCTTCCGCCTGCCGCTCAATGCTTAAATTCTTGTGGACGACGCCAATGCCGCCCTGCTGCGCGATGGCGATAGCGAGTGACGCTTCAGTTACGGTGTCCATCGCGGCCGAGCAAAGCGGAATCTGCAAACGAATGCCGCGCGTGAATTGCGTCGATGTGTCAGTCTCAGTAGGCAGAACATCAGAACGCGCCGGCACCAACAGGACGTCGTCGAATGTGAGTCCTTCAGAAATGTCTCGAGTGATCATGATTGCTTTGAATTACTCCAGTGTAAGACAGGCGGCCAGCCTGTGGTAATCAGTTAATTAATGAACGAACAGGCTAGCAGCCTGTTGTACAAAAACAAAAAGGCCCGCGAGAGCCGCGGGCGTTTCCGAGTTCGTTGATTTGCGCACAGTCGGACACGCTGTGCATCGCACAGGCGTCGCGATTGAAATTAAACGAAGAAAGCGTGCTGTTCCTCCTTCGTGTTTAGTTCGATTCGCGGGGCGCTGCCCTGGCTTCGCGGCGCGATCTTGCGCTGGTAATAGCGCAGTCCGCCCCAGATCGCCAACGATAACAACGCCAAAATTAGAATCGCCAATACCAGCGTCTTTAACGGCGAACGACCCTGCGTCGCGCCGTCGTCGGTATAAACCAGCGAGCGGAACATTTTCGGCGGTTCGTCTTCAGATGATTCGCCCTGGTCGCGCAGAGTGCGCGTGTATTCCTCGATCGCCTGCTCTTCATCAAACCCAATGAACTTCGCATATGCGCGGATGAAGCTGCGATTGAAAATTCCGCCGGGCAGGCGGCGATAGTCATCAGTCTCGATTGCTTCCAGGTAACGCATCGAAATGCGCGTGTTCTCTGAGATGTCGCGCAGAGCAATCCCCCGCGTCTCGCGTTCGAGTCGCAGTTTTTCTCCGATGCCAACTGTCATCTTAATTGACCTGGCCGAAGCCCCAACCGTGCGCGCGAGGAATTGTGAACCCTGGAGCCATCATTACTTCCACCTGCTCCTGGGCCAACCGTCTCGAGCAGGCGCAATTCTTGGCGTCGCACTATAACGCCCGACCCAAAAGGTGTCAAATTATTCTTGATTTTGCGCAGATGCCTCTCTTGATTCTTCGCTCGCGCGGTGGTAGCTTGAGGTGTCCATTCGTGTTTTTTAACTTCTAAAATTTCAAAGTGAGGATGCAGAAATGCCTCTTGAAGCATTAGGCATGGTTGAGACCAAAGGATTCGTCGGCGCTGTCGAAGCAGCCGACGCGATGGTCAAAGCAGCTAACGTCCAACTGTTGGGAAAAGAATACATCGGCGCCGGCTATGTGACCGTTTTTGTGCGCGGCGATGTGGGCGCTGTCAAAGCCGCGACCGACGCAGGCGCAGCTGCCGCGCGTCGAGTTGGTGAATTGATCAGCGTGCACGTGATTCCTCGTCCGCATGCTGAAGTTGAGCGTGTGTTGCCCGTCAACGGCCGCGCCGGTTACAGCCCCGACGAGCAAGCCCAACTGGGCGGCGGCGCGCGTGGCCAGCTGGGACAGGGAGACGCCGGCCGTTCATTAAGTGCGCGTGAGAGCACAAGGGAACGAGCGAAGTAGGCGCATTGGCGATTTTTGATTTTAGATTTGGGATCGCGTCGCGACTCGAAGCGTTCAAAAAGCGCGGGCAAAGGCACGAATCAAAAATCTGAGATCTAAAATCAAAAATGCCGGAGGTTGTCATGTCGGCCGATAAAGATCTCATTTCGGTCCAGCAGGCGCGCGACCTGGTCGAATCTGCTCACCGGGCCCAACAGGAAATCGTTCGATTCGATCAGGCGAAAATCGATCACATCTGTGACGTGATGGCCAAAGCGGCGTTGCGCGACTCGCCGCGCACGGCGGCCATGGCCGTCGAAGAAACCGGCTACGGAATTGCCGAAGACAAACAGGTCAAGAATCAGTTCTCAGCCGAAATCGTCTGGAACTATTTCAAACCGCTGCGTACTGTCGGAGTGGTTAGCGAGACCAAAGACGTAGTTGAGATCGCCAATCCGCGCGGCGTCGTCGCGGGCATCATTCCCTCGACTAATCCCACCTCGACAGCAATCTTCAAAATCCTGATCTCGATCAAGTCGCGCAATGCCATCGTGCTGTCCCCGCATCCGTCAGCCGCGCGCTGTATTAGCGAGACGGCGAAGACGATGCGCGAAGCCGGAATCAAGGAAGGCTTGCCTGCCGACGCGATTGGTTGCATGAATCCGGCCACCATCGAAGGCACCGAAGCGTTGATGAAGCACAAGCGGACGGCGGTGATTTTAGCGACTGGCGGAATTGGTCTGGTGCGCGCGGCTTATTCATCCGGCAAACCGGCTTTCGGCGTCGGCCCTGGCAACGTGCCGGTGTTTGTCGAGCGCTCGGCTGATGTTCCCAAAGCTGTTCAGGACATCCTCACCGGCAAATGTTTTGACAACGGAACAATCTGCGCTTCTGAACAAGCGATCGTTGTCGATGCACCCATCGAGACGGCTGTGCGTGAACAGTTCAAAGCGCAGGGCGCGTACTTTGTCAGTCAGTCAGAGGCTGAACAACTCGCGAAAATCGTCGCTACGCCACAGCGCAGTCTGAATCCGCAAATTGTTGGGAAGTCGGTTGAGTTCATCGCAAACATGGCCGGCATCAGCGTGCCGCCCGGCACGCGCTGCCTGATGGCTGATGTGGGCGGCGTGGGCCGTGACTTTCCTTTGTCGATGGAAAAGCTTTCGCCGATTCTGGCTTTCTATGTCGAAGATGGCATTGAACGCGGGGCGGCACGCTGCAATGAAGTGCTGCACTACGGCGGCATGGGTCACACGGCCGGCATTCACACTCGTTCCCGGGAAGCAGCAGTGCGGTACGGGGGTGAGATGCCCGCTTCGCGCATCACTGTGAACACGCCGACGACTCATGGCGCGATTGGATTCTCGACGGCGCTGCCGCCGTCAATGACGCTGGGTTGCGGATCGTGGGGCGGCAATGTGACTTCGGACAACGTTTCGCCGCTGCACCTGATGGACATCAAGCGCGTGGCCTTCGAAACCCGACCGGTCGCGAGCAAGCGTCCAGCGGTATCGGCCCAGCAAGTAACGGCAATGCCGGCGCCGCAGCCGTCGCGTCCTGCGCCGGCGGTCACGGCATCACCATCGCGACCCGCGAGCACGCCCAAAGTTAGCCGCGAAGAAATCGCCGCGATCGTCGATCGGTTCTTGGCGAATCGTGAGCCTGAGGCGGCGGCGTCACCTTTACCGTCACCAACGCCTGCAGAAACAGCGGCGCCACCGCCTCGGCCAATTCAAGCGAGCGCGCCTGCAAGCATTTCCAGCAACGGACGCAAGGCAGCAGACTTCGTTAGCGAAGATGACGTGAAACGCGCGCTGCAAAAAGGCGAAAAGATTTACGTTGGTCCGAAGACAATCATCACGCCTTCGGCGCGCGATATCGGTGAACCGGCAGAGATTTTCGCTAAAGCGTAGCGGCAGTTTCAAGTTTCAAGTTTAAGGTTCCAAGTTGGAACCGCGACGAACTTGAAACTTGGAACCTGAAACTTGAAACTCGAATGTTCCTGGGAAAAGTCGTCGGCACAGTTTGGTCCACCAAGAAGACGCCCGATTTGGAAGGCGTGCGTTTTCTGATCGTGCATCCATACGACCTGGATCGCGAACCGACCAAGAATGTTGTGGTGGTCGCAGATCGACTCGGCGCCGGAACTGGCGAAATCGTCATGTGCGCGTATGGGAAGGCCGCCCGCACCGCCATCGGAAATCAGGACATGTCGATTGAAGCCGCCGTCGTAGGTATTGTCGATCGAGTTGATCTTACCGATGCGGAATCCGAGGAACTGCGCGCGGCGGCTGAGGGGCTGGCGCGAGATAACGGAAGGCCGTGATGATTTTCGATTTTTGATTTCAGATTTGTGATTGCTCTGGGCGCAGCGCTCGCATGAAATTCTCAACTCGACGGCGCCAAATCAAAAATCTAAAATCACAAATCGCAAATGCCCAACGAAGAGTTGATTTATCGTATCACTCGCGCAGTCTACGACCGTCTCGGATCGTCGGCGGACGAGAATACTGTCGAGCAACTGGTGACAGACATTTACCGCCAGGTTGAGCCGGAACTTCGCAACGGCAGCGCCGCCGGCTCATCATCCGCTTCGGGTTTTGGCCAATCCCCGCGCGCAGGCTCAGCTGATCGTTTAATCGTCTCAGTCTTCGGGGTCGATCATCCGGGCATCGTCGCGGGCGTATCGCAAATTCTGGCGGACGCCGGCTGCAGCATTGTCGATATCAATCAAACGGTGGTGCAGGGTAAGTTCGCCATGGTGATTATCGCGAATACTGTCCGCACCAGGCTGTCAGTCAGTGAATTGAAAGAGCGCTTTCGCGGAGAAGGAGAGCAGCTCGGCGTGCGCATCTATGCTCAACGCGAGGATCTTTTCAATGCGATGCACCGCATCTGAAAAGCACTTTTGATTTTGGATTTTTGATTTGCGATTGTTGTTGCGTCGTGATTGCCGGAAGCCAGTCAAAAATCGCAAATCAGAAATCGAAAATGTCCCAACCGGAAATCTCACATCGTTGTCCTTCGTGTGGCGCGGCCGTGCGCGAGCGCGCCGCGCTGTTTTGCCCCGAATGTGGAAAGGCATTGAAAGATAACCCTGCAGACCAGACAGATACGCAGCCGAGTGCCGCAGACGACACCAGCGCGCCGCCACCCGCAGCGGTGAAAGAACCCACGCCTGCTGCGCCCGCCAAAATCGAAGCGGACGGAGCGAACCATCCACATCGCATCGCCGGCCGAACGCGCGAAACATTGCATCGCGCCTCGGCGGTCGCTTCAGCTGCGGCGCGCGGGGTTATGGAAGAGCCGGTGAAACGTGTCGAGAAGATCCGGACCGCTTCCACGCACGTAATCGAAGAGGCTCACTATGATCCGAGTCTGCGCTTCGTCCTCGTCGCCATGGGATTGTTTGTGGTGTTCCTGATTCTACTCGTGTTGAGCAAAGTGATGGGGTGATCGAAAGTTTCAAGTTCCAAGTTTCAGGTTTCAAGTTCATCGGTCAAACTTGAAACTCGAAACCTTAAACTTGAAACTCGCGCATGGAATACACGCAAGCCGAAATCCTGCAAACGATCGCGATGACCGAGATGGAACATCTCGACATCCGCACCGTGACGCTTAGTCTCAGCTTGCGGGATTGTGCGACGGATTCCATTGAAACTACTTCAGCCCGCGTCCGCGAAAAGATCGAACGCACCGCCGGGCGTTTGGTCAGCACGGTCGATCAGATCGGCGATGAGATCGGCATTCGCATCGCTAACAAGCGCATCGCAGTCACGCCTGTTTCGTTTTTGACGGAAGGCGCGCGCGGCAATCCCGTTGATCTGGCGCGCGCCATCGACGAAGCGGCCGGTCAGGTCGGTGTCGATTTCGTGGGCGGCTACTCTGCGCTGGTGCACAAAGGATTCACGCGCAACGAAAGTGACTTTCTCGATTCGATTCCCGAAGCCCTGGCCTCGACCGAACGGCTGTGCAGTTCAGTCAATGCGGCCACCACTCGTGCGGGTATCAATATGGATGCCGTGGCGCGCGTCGGTCGCCTAATCAAAGACGCGGCTGAGCGCACGCGCGATCGTGCCGGGCTGGCGTGCGCCAAGTTCGTCTGCTTTGCCAACGCGGTTGAAGACAATCCGTTCATGGCGGGAGCTTTCCACGGTATCGGCGAACCTGAAGCTTGTCTGAACGTCGGCGTTTCAGGTCCTGGCGTCGTGAATTATGCAGTCAGTCGGGCCGGAAGCGATTTGCCTTTGCACGAACTCGCGGAAGTCATCAAGAAACTTGCATTCAAACTCGCGCGCGCCGGCGAACTCATCGGTCGCGAAGCTGCGCGCAGATTAGAAATCCCGTTCGGCATTATCGACCTGTCACTGGCGCCGACGCCGGTGCCGGGTGATTCCGTCGCGAACATCATCGAAGCGATGGGTTTCGAACGCGCCGGCACGCACGGCACCACAGCCGCGCTGGCGCTGCTCACCGACGCGGTGAAAAAAGGCGGCGCGATGGCCAGCAATTCCGTCGGCGGCATGAGCGGCGCCTTCATTCCTGTTTCGGAAGATGCCGGAATGATTGAAGCCGCGCGCCTCGGCGCATTGTCATTGGACAAACTCGAAGCATGGACCAGCGTCTGTTCGGTAGGCATCGACATGGTCGCCGTGCCCGGCACAACCTCAGCAGAAACGATCGCCGCAATCATCGCCGACGAAATGGCGGTGGGGGTGATGAACAACAAGACGACCGCCGTGCGCATCATACCCGTCCCCGGCAAAGACGTTGGCGACATGGTTGAGTTTGGCGGCTTGCTCGGAAGCGCTCCCATCATGCCGGTGAATCGTTTTTCTTCCGATCAATTCATTCGGCGCGGCGGACGGATTCCCGCCCCGGTGCAATCGCTGAGAAACTAAGAAAGGTGAAACGTGAAAGTAATACTCCTGCTGATATGCCTCGTTGGTTGTGTCGCGGTCTGTTTTGGCCAATCGAATAAGACTCCTGTCAGACCGGATTTCACGGGCACATGGGAACTCGACGCCGCCCGCAGCAATGTGGCGAAATCAAAGAAGAGTTCGCCCGAACGGATCAAGATCACGCATCACGATCCCGAGTTAACGATTCGCCGTAAGGTTTCAATCGACGGCGTGGCGGAAGAGCGAGACCTTATTTACTACACAGACGGGCGCGGCGAAACGAATCCAACCACGGCGTGGGTGACTACGAACCCCGGCAGCGAATCCTATCGGCCGAGGGACACAAAGTCGAAGACAACCTGGAACAAAACTAAAGTCGTGACGCGCTCAGTGTCGCAATCTTTTGCCAGCGGTGGAGTTTTTGAATTTGAAATCGTCGACGAATGGCGGATCTCATCAGACGGAAAGTCTTTAACGAAAACCACCAAGACTGTTCCGAACCGAAATCTTACCGGCAACGCTGCGTTCGTCATCGGCAACGGGACCGAATTCAAGGAAGTCTACAAACTGATTTCCAAGTAGAGTAGTGGCTTAGTTTCGTTTCTTCTCTGCGCGGTCTCTGTGCTCTCTCCGTCTCACGGTGAATTCGCCACCAGATACAGTCACCGCAGAGACGCCGAGCACGCCGAGAACCCGCCAGAGGGCTGGAATTAAGCCACTGTCCCAAGTAGCGACATCTACAAAGCGGGCGTTTTTAGTGTTATCCTTGCGCCTCTTTCGGAGATTAATCGAATGGAACGTGAAGCGCTGGGAATGATTGAATGTCGCGGACTGGTGGCGATGATTGAAGCCGCGGATGCGGCGGTCAAATCAGCGAACGTGCAGCTCGTCGGCTGGGAAAAGATCGACGCGGGACTGGTCACGGCCATCGTGCGCGGAGAAGTTGGCGCCGTGAAAGCCGCCGTCGATGCCGGCGCGGCCGCCGGTCGCAAGGTCGGCGAAGTCCTCTCGACTCACGTCATCGCGCGGCCGCATGCGAATATCGACGACGCGATTCCCGTGCTGCACACTGGCGAAACCACTCGCAAGAAAATTAGCGGTTCGGTGCCATCCCGGCGCTGATATTTTTAACCGCGGCCTAGCTGCCGACTTAACGAGACTGTACCCGTGCGGATTTTCCCCAGGATTCGTGATGCTGCGCGAGCCGCCTGCGCGCGACCGTTTGCGGCTGCGTCCTGTCTGCGACGCGCGTTTCTTCTCACCGCCTTTCTTTTCTTGCCTGCTGTGTCCGTAGGCGCGCAACAACCGTTCTATACCGACGACGCCGACGTCACTGAGTTCAAGCACTTTCATATTCAGTTCAGCAATGAACTTGATGCTCTGCAGCGTTTCGACTATCCGAGTCTGACGCAGAACACGAGCGTGCTGGAGGTTGGGTATGGCGTCGCGAAGAATCTTGAGATTAGCGTCAACGGCCCGCTCATCGGCATTTACAATTCGCGCGTCATCACCCCGCGACGTTTGGTCGGCTTGGGGGATATTGAGTTGCAGGTGAAATTTAATCCGATCAAGGAGAAGGAAGGATCGCGCATGCCTGCGCTGGCGGCGACGTTTGCTATCGAGTTTCCGACTGGTAATACCGACAAAGGTTTGGGTTCCGGCCTGGCAGATTACTTTGTGAACGGCATTATTCAAAAGTCCGTGACTAAGAAGACAACACTCCGGCTCAACGGTGGCATTCTGTTCGCCGGCAACGACACCACCGGCGAGATCGGAATCAAAACGCGCGGCACTGCCTTCGTGGGCGGTGCATCGGTCGTTAAGCAATTCACTCGCAAACTCGATCTCGGATTAGAAGTCACTGGCGCTCTCACGAAAACGCTGCATCTCGACGAAGGCCAGGTACAGATGCAATTCGGCGGAAATTATCTGTTGACGAAAAAAATGTCCCTGGATTTTGGAATTGTAGCCGGTAAATTCAACACCGCGCGCTTCGGAGCGCAACTCGGCTTCTCGATAGACTTCTAGGCCGCCTTCAATCCTGGATGAACTTGCCTCCGAATAACGGTTGTCCGGCGAGCGATGTGTAACAAGCGAAGCCCGCCATCGCCAGACAAATCGCCGCATCGACTAAGAAATTCCGCGCGTACCACACGCTCAAGTCTGTCGTCATGGGAAAGAAGACGAACATATGCAGCGTGAACAGACTTGCAATCAGCGCCAGCAGACCATATCGCGCCAGCACAAAAACCTGGACAGCCATTACCAACGCCATCAACGGTAACATCCTGATATCGACCCGACTGATTAGCGCTTGGGGAATCGTTAGGAAGATCCAAAGCGCGATTAGGGCGAGCCGCTCGCGGTGCAGAATCCGGAAGAGCAACAACAAGAGGAACATAAATATCAGTCCCAGAACCAAGGCTATTGAGATCTGATTTACGATCCGATGACCAAGCCGTATGGCCAAATCATAGTTAGCCGGATTGGCTGTCAGCTCAGGCGGCCGCCCAATCCACCGCAGGCCAATTGAAGGCAGCATTCCGCATAGCATGCTCAGGCTGCCGGCTGCGGACCCAATCAGAATGTCGCGGCCGATCAGCGGGTCGCGCAAGCCACCAGCCAGCAGGCGGCTCCAGGAGACAATCCTTTCCGGCCACTGGCGGCGCACAAATGGTTCAAGCGCGACATACATCAACCAAAGGAAGACAGCGCCAAACAAACCGAGTGATGCTTCGGACAGGAACAGGCCCATTTCATAAAACAGATCGCCGGTGTGGTGATCACCCAACAGGCGCAGGACTACGAATATACTGAACGAGAAGAGCGCGATCCGCGTCGCGCCACGCCGATCACCGCGACCTGCTTTCAGATTGCCCCGCGCCAACAACACACTGCCACCCAAGGCTAACGCGAAGACGCTTATCACTACGACGTCCAGGGCGCGTTCACTCTTTTGCACGGGCGGTAACTCTTGTCGAATCGGTGAATCCCAGGGATAGATCGTTTCAAAGTAAACCAAGCGTCCGCGGAATGCCGCGCCTTCGACGTGGACTTTAATGTTGGGCTCGCCGGGATCGGGTCCTTCCCAGGCCGAGCGCACGTCGTATGCGTGAAGTGGAACGTTCGACGATGCGACTGGCTGAAAAGCATTAATATCGAAACCCGCCTCATGAAAAGGGACCGACCAGTCAACGCTTTTCTGACTCGGGTCTGGTGGCGGTTCCCGTTGCGGGGGGACGCCAATAAACCAGTGCAGATTCCCCGGCATATCCAAATACACCAAAGTCATTCCTGACACATCGAGCGCCGGCGTTTCCGCGGTAACCTTGTTTTCATAAGGCTCGAAATACCGCGGCGTCTCGCGGTACATGAAGCGGTAAACTCCGCCGCCTTCCGTGGCGAGCCTCGACCAACGACTTGCTGATTGATCATGGTCGGCCACGTATCTCAAGAAATCATCTTTAAAAACGATGTCGTAGGCTGCGTCATTAGGTGGTCGGGTATACCCGAGATTTCGAATTACTTCACGCGCGCGCGCCTTCAACACTTCGGGCGAATCCCCTGTGGGCGCCACGCGGTATGGAGCGGTGTATCTGGTTAGCCACGCACACAAAGTAATCAAGCCAACGAAAGAAGCTAACAACGCAATTGCGACGGCAGGCTTCAGCACGCCCTTCCTGGGCGCGGCGGCCACCATCTCTGGCGAAGGAGTTTCGCCGGCGGCGAGCGCAGCAGCCAGCGGATCACCGCCGGGAAGAGCCGCGGCTACCTGCAGAGCCGAAGACGGTCTCTGCTCCGGATCTTTTTGAATACAACGATCGATAACTTTCTCGATCAGTGGATCGAGATTCTGAACCAGCGAAGTAGGAGTCGTCGGCGTCGTGTCAGTGCGGCGTAGTTTGATTAATTCGTTGAGCGTAGGCGCGTCGAAAGCCTTCTTGCCGGTAAACAACTCATAAAGCAGCAAGCCGAGTGAATAGATATCACTGCGAACCGTGAACGGCTTGCCCTCCAACTGCTCGGGCGCCATGTAAGCAGGCGTGCCGGCGATCGCCTCTTCGCTGCGCAGCTCTTCTTCCAAACCGGCGAGGCCGAAATCAGTGATCCGAGCATTCCCCAACTCGTCGATCATGATGTTCGCGGGTTTCAGATCGCGATGCATGACGCCCGCTTCGTGGGCCGCGGCGAGTCCGGCGCAAATCTGACGCGCCAGCTGCACTGCTTTGTCCTGCGGCAGCCGCCCGATGCGGCGGGTCAGTGAAGAGAGTTCTTCACCCCTGATGAACTCCATCGAGAGGAAATGACGGCCATCGACTTCGCCGATGTCGTAAACACGGCAGACATTCTTGTGACTGACCTGGCGAGCGACGCGCACTTCGCGATGAAAGCGCGCCAGCGCAGCCCCATCGCTCAACAAACGATCGGGCAGAAATTTCAGCGCAACCGGCTGCGCCAGCTTCAGGTCATCGGCGCGATAGACTTCGCCCATGCCTCCGCGACCGAGCAGCCCCACGATGCGATAGCGCTCGCCGAAAATCGTGCCGGGTACGAAGCGCGCATCGTCAATTGAATCGTGAGAATGCGCCGAGCTGGTTTCCCTGGGATGCGGTGTCTTTGGTGCGTGCTGATCCAGCCGCTGGGTGGCCTCATCAAACAAAAAGCCACACGCTGGACATGAAGAAGTTTGCGGGCCAATTTCACTCTGACATCGCGGACAGTTCACGGCGGCGCATTTTATCGTAAATGCAGCGAGCGAAATAGGCGCGATATCTTTAGTGACAGCGGTGGGCGATTAATGCACAGTTGGATGTGGCGGATGTTGAAGCGCCAGCGTCGATTCGATTTTTGAAAGCAACGTTTCAAGATCGAGTGGCTTCGACAGCACTTCGTTGCAGCCCGCAGCGAGCGCGTCCTGCTTTACGTCATAAGTCCCATAGGCAGTGATCGCGAAAATCGGTGTCTGCGAAAGTGTTTTCCGCTCGCGAATCTGGCGCGTCGCCTCGACTCCATCAAGTTCAGGCATCGCGAGATCCATGAGGATCAGATCGGGATGCGCGCGGTTGGCCTGCAGCACTCCCTGTTTCCCATCCTCGGCTTCGACCACTTTGAAGCCTTTGGCGCGCAGCCACGCGGAAAGAAGAATTCGATTGTCCTGATAATCATCGACGACCAAAATGGTGGAAGCAGCTTGTCCAACCATCTGAGTTCCTCCCATTTCAGCTAATAGATGTGGCATAAATCAACATAAAACGTCAGCCACAGTCGCACGTGACGAGGACGTAGTGATTCCTTTGCAGTTAGATTGCGCAGGCGAGCCTGCAACATCTTATCGTTTGAGGATAACCAGCGCTGCGGTCAGCGAACTGGCCAGCGCCAATCCTGCGCCGAAGATCATGACACGGCGAAAACCCGTCACAAAACATTCATTGATGCCGTCTTTGATGGCTTGGCGGGTCAAGTCGCCGGCGCTCGAGGGAACTTCGATAGCGGCAAGTCTGATGCGTTGGTCGTCCACTGTCTGCCGAATCTCAGGACTGACGGCCATTTGATTCAGCGCCTGATCGAGGCAGCTACTGAATGCGTGAAACATGACGAGGCCGAGCACGGCAATCGCCAACAAACCGGCCGTTCGCGACATGGCGTTGTTGATGCCCGAGGCGATGCCCGCGCGATTCTCGCTGACGGAATTCATCACGGTCGTGGTCAGCGGCGCGACGCTGATCGCCATCCCCAATCCGAGCACCACCACTGCGGGAAAGAACGTGGTCCAATAACTACCGCCCGCCCCTGGTCTCACAAAGAGAGCGAAGCCAATCGCGGCCACGAGCGGACCAAACACCAAAGGCAGGCGCGAGCCATAACGTTTTACCAGTCCGCCCGACCAGCGCGACAAACCAAACATAATCAGGATGAACGGCAGGGATGCGGCCCCCGCCGCCGTCGCCGAATAACCCTGCACTTGAATCAGGTTCAGCGGAAAAAAGAAAAGCGTTCCCGCTAGCGCAGCGTACAAAAACAAGGTGAGCAAGTTTGCACCGGCAAAGTTTCGTGAGCGAAAGAGCTTGAGGGGCATCATCGGATTTCGCACGCGCGCTTCGACCACAATAAAAGCGGCAGACATGATGATGCCGCCGCACATCGTGGCGATCACCAGTGGATTGCTGAAGCCAAGTCGCGACGACTCGATTAAGCCAAAGACCAGACCACCTAAGCCAAGAGTTGCGAGTCCCGCTCCGAATAAATCAACTCTGCCGGAATCTTTTTCGTCGCGACTCTCGGGCACGAACAAGACGAGCAGCCCAAGCACTGCTAATGCGAGCGGCACATTCAAGAAAAACACCGCGCGCCACGTCACGTGTTCGATCAGCCAACCACCCAGCACTGGGCCCAACGCGGTGGTCATCGCCGTTGCGCCCGACCAGGTGCCGATTGCTTTGCCGCGATCCTTTTCAGAGAACGTCGCGCTAATGATCGCTAGGCTGCCGGGCACTAACAGTGCTCCGCCCACGCCTTGTGCCGCACGCGCCAGAATCAGTTGGCTGATGTTTGGCGCCAAACCGCACCAGACTGACGCCAACGCAAAGACTGTTACGCCAATCGCGTAGATTTTCTTGCGTCCAAATCGATCGCCGAGCGAACCGCCGAGCAACAGCAGCGCGGCCAGAAAAAGTGTGTAGACCTCAATCACCCACTGCACGTCGGTCACGTTGGCGTTGAGCTTGCGTTGCAGGACGGGCAACGCAACGTTGACGACGGTGCCATCGATGAACACCATGCTCGATCCGAGAATTGTGGCCGCCAGTGTCCAGCGCCTCTGCGCTTTGCCGCATTCGGTGGACGCGGCTTTGCGAGTGGAGACGAAGGCTTCGTCACATGGTGATCTGAGGAGGTGCATGCAAATTTTGGAGTCAGGTTAACACTGCACCCGCCCGTTTCTAAGAGGAATGCCGCCCGGATTGTTGTGCGCGTAAGAGCTGCCGAAGTTCTTTTTCCCTGGATGCGGCGAACGGGACGGAGGCTTGTCGCATCAATTGTTCGAACGGTTATCCAGCTTTTCGAACTCAAGTCTCTCCGCAGTTCTCCCCGTGACGTTCTAACAAACTTCTTTTTTTCCCAGGGAGGCCAGGGCCATGAAACGTACTCTCCTCTTGTTAGTCGTAGTGTCTCTTTTTTCGACCACTCAATTTGCGCAAAGGAATCGGAGAACCATCGCTCCCCAAGGGCCTGTCGCAAACGCAGCCGGCCAAACACTTCCGATTCGCCGCGTCATTTTGTACAGCAACGGTGTGGCTTACATCGAGCGGCGGGGAACAGTTAGTGGTCACGCGGAGATCAATCTTTCATTCAAACAATCCCAGGTCGATGACGTGCTGAAATCGATGGTCGTGCTCGACTTGGGCCAGGGCCGGATTGGCGCAGTCAGTTACAACTCTTCGGCGCCGCCCTCAGCACGCCTGGCCGACATTCCTTTTTCGATCGACGCCGGGAGTGAAGGCGAAAACGGCGGCGGACTCGCCGGTGTCTTGAGTCAACTGCAAGGGGCACACGTTGCAATCACGACTGCGAATCGCACGGCCACGGGATCAATCCTGACAGTCGAAGAGCGCAAACCCCAAAAAGACGGCATGAAAACGAGTCACAGTCTGGTAATTACTTCTGCCACCGGCGAGTTGATGAGTTTCGATCTTGATGAGATTCGCTCCATCAAGCTTACCGACGATGGAGCACGCCGCGACTTGACCGAATTCGCCAATGCCACCGCATCGGCTCGCCGGCGCGATGCCAAGACTATCGTGGTTACCTCCGACGGAACCGGCGCGCGGGAAATGATGGTGAGCTACACGATCGCAGCACCTATTTGGAAAACAACTTACCGCGTCGTGTTGGATTCGAGCGGAAAACCGTTCTTCCAGGGCTGGGCTATCGTTGACAATGTCAGCGAAGAAGACTGGAACAACATCTCGTTGTCGCTGGTCTCGGGCTCACCCGTTTCGTTCATTCAACAGATTCAAAGACCGTTCTACCGGTACAGACCGATTGTGCCGATGCCTGAGGATCTGAATTTGGATCCACAGATTTACGAACCCGCTGAAGGCGTAGGTGGTGCCGGAGGGGGCGGAGGTGGTGTCGCCGGCACGATTAGCGGGATGGTCACAGATCCAAACGCAGCTCTGGTACCCGGCGCGACCGTGACCATTACCAACAGCGCAACGCAGCAATCGTTTGTTACAACCACTTCGAGCGAAGGCCGTTACACCTCTCCGGTGCTGACGCCGGGCACCTACTCTGTCAAAGTTGAATCGCCGGGCTTTAAGAGCACTGTGCTGACAGACCTAATTGTCCGAAGCAACTCAGTCTCACGTGGCAACATTCGGTTAGAAGTCGGAAATGTTCAGGAGGCTGTAACGGTCACCGCCTCTGCGGAGCCCTCGTTGAACACATCCAGCTCGACGGTTCAAGGCCTCTACAGCCTAAGAGGTGGAGTGTCTAATAATTCGTCGCTGGATGGCGTTTCCATCAGTGACGTGATTACTCAACCCGAATCCGGCGTTGAAACCGCAGCCACCGGAAGTGAAGTCGGGGACCTCTTCGAGTATCGGATCGATCAGCCGGTCACGGTTCCGCGCGATCGCTCGGCCCTTATTCCAATCCTGCAAACGCGCATGGAAGGCGAACGGGTAGCGATCTACAACGAAAGCGCGCGCGGGGATCGGCCGATGGGCGGAATTCTGCTTAAGAACACTTCGCCTCTGACGCTCGAGGGTGGTGCATTAACCGTGATCGAGGGTGACGCTTATGCCGGCGAGGCTTTGATGGAGAGACTCAAGCCGAATGAGCAGCGGCTGATTTCCTTCGAACTCGATCTTGGCACGCTCGTCACCGCGCGCGCAAAAGAAAACCGTGCCCCGACTTTCCTGGTCCGAGCTGTCAATGGCGTCTTTCAGGCGCACTACCACCAAACAAACCAGAAGACGTACGTGGTGACAAACCAGACGGACAAACCGCGCACGGTCATGATCGAACATCCCGTGCGTCAAGACTGGACGCTGTCCGCGGACACGCAGAAACCAGAAGAAAAGACCGCCAGCTACTACCGCTTTCGCATGAAGGTTGGACCGCACGAGAAACTTGAACTGCCGGTGACTGAGCAACGGGTACTAATGGAAAGCTACACGCTCTCAAATTTCACGCGCCAGGATCTGGAGTTGTTTGTGGCGCGAAACTACATCGATGCCACCACGCGCGCTACGCTCGAACGAATCATCGACTTACGCAGCCGTCTCGCTGTGAAGGAGGCACGGGTTGAGGCGATCGACTCTGAAGTTGAAGAGATTGGCAAAGACCAGCAACGCCTGCGCGACAACATCAAGGCACTAACCGAGACCGCGGAAGCGAAGCAGTTGATTACTCGATATGTCGCCAAGGCCGATACTCAGGAAACGCGTCTGGAGCAATTGAATAAAGAGAAGCAAACTCTGGGGCAGGAGATTGCTAGTTTGGAAGGCGAACTCGAGACTGTAGTTCGCGGTCTATCGATAGACCGCAAAATTGACTAATTGAGACCAAAAACGCTCATAAAAAAAGAGACGCCCTGCCCGATATCGTGGGCGTCTCTTCCTCTTTGTTCATCGCGTAGTGCGCGCGGCGGAAATCAATAGCGGATCCGCACCGTGAAGCTGCCGCTGTTGTCGTTGTAGTTATCGTCGTTGATTGCCAGGTAGAGCCGGCCGTCTGTCGGAACGTTCAAGGTCAACTGGCTGCCCACAAAGAACGGTTGACTCATCTGGCCATCCGCAGTCCGAATGTAGCCAATCAAGGCGCCCACGCCGGCGTTGGGCACGGGACGCGTGCCGACGATCGATCCAAATCCCGAAGACGCTTTGCCTTCCGGTCCGACTGAACCGGCGCGTTGACCGGCGACTACAGTTCCACTCGCGGTGAATGTGATCTGATCACCGGCACGCACATCAATTCCCGTGTCAGTTCCCCGCGAGTTGCCGGGAACGGTGGTGCTGATGTCGCGGCCACCCCGGTTCGGATCATTGTAGCGGTCGTTAGGGTTCCGATTTCGCGATCGAATGCCGGTGCCGCGATCAAGTTCGTCCGTGTCACGCGCATTGAGACTTCGCTCGCGGCGAATCTGAACATCAAAGCTCCCGCGCGCATCTGCGTACGTGCCGCGATTAGCGGTGAGAAAGATGCGGCCATTGCGATCGGCGGTGAACTCACGATTACTCCCCAGCTCGAACATCGGCGCACTCGGATCGTTACCAATCGCCCCAATCAACTCGCCTTCGTTCACATTCGGCATGGGCGCACTCGGATCGGTCCTTTGTAAACCATCAGGTGTAATGCGCGTGCGCCCGACGGTGATGACACCCGTCGCCGAAACTTGCACGCGTTCACCGCGCCGCACGAAAACACCGCTGTCAACCCAGTTTGCATCAAGCGCTACCTGCACGTTGCGCGTTTGAAAGCGCGCGTCATCGAGCGAGCGTCCTTCGATCTCGATGCGCTCGATCTCGTTCGGGTCGAAATATTGAATGTCGCCGAAATCACGCCGGTTGCGCGCGACCTCGGGATTAGTGGTCGCCGGCGGCGAAGTTGAAGTCCGCGAGTCGACTCGCACGACAAAACGGCCGTTAATAAACCCCAGCAGCGTGCCGCGAACGGTGCGCCCGTCGCGCAAATAAATGGTGTCGGCGAAGGCGAAACTGGCGGTGGCGATAATAAACAAAACGGCAAGCAGAATTTTTTTCATGGTTGACTCCTCTTCGTAGTGAATGTTTCCGTTTCGGTTCGTAATGCGCCGAACGGGAGCGGGAGAGCAATTGAGGGGTTTTTGCTGAAGTCAGCTTATACCGGGGCGATAGGACGGAGCAAGCAAGCGCTACAGCGGTGTTTCATTTTAACTTGCGAAACTAACCGGGGCAGCAACCCGGCGGTGAGAAAGGGCTAGCCATAAATGGGGAAAACGCCCTTCCATACGGCCGGGCTATTTTCCCCCACGCCTGCCGAAACTATCCTACTTCGTCAATTCATCCGCGAGTTCATTCGCGCCGAACACTTTGCGCAGCACTTCACGCATCGCCCGCACATCGACGGAGATGGCGCGATTTACTGAATCGTCAAAATAGAAGTTGCCCACGAGCGATTGGATGTTGCCGTCGAAGATCAATCCGATCAGCTCGCCTTCCTTGTTAATGGTTGGCGAACCCGAGTTGCCGCCAATGATGTCGTCGTCGCTGACGAAATTAAATGGCGTGCTTAGATCAACCGCAGACTTCTTTTCCATCCACCGTGGCGGCAGGTTGTAAGGAAACTCCTGCTTGAATTGCGCGGAGCGATCGTAGAGGCCACCGAGCGTCGTGAACGGCGTAAGGTGTTTGCCGTTTTCGTTGTAGCCCTTCACCGTCCCATATGACAGGCGCAGCGTGAACGTCGCGTCGGGATAAAGCTTGGTGCCTTCCGTGTCGAATTTCGCGCGCGCGATCTTGGCATAGTTGGCGCGCTCGACCCCGGTCACTTCAGATTCGAACCGCTTGCGCAACTCACGCGCTTTCGGATCGACCAGGCGCGCCAGGGCAATCATCGGATCGGTTGAAGACTCGATCGCCTTCGCGCCACCGGCAGCCAACTGCTTGCGGAAATCTACGTCCTTCAATTTCGTGCCGTCGATCAATTCCGCGGCGCGCGCCACCGGCGTCTTTCCGTTGAGCACTTGGGTTACGAGTGGATCGTTCGCGCCCAGCAGTTCAACCATGAACTCGAGTGAATCCGCGAGTTTCATTTTTTCGAAGTCGTCATAAATCGGCGCCGGCGAGTAAAGCCCTTGCTCAAGCGAAGGCCGCCGCGCATCAGTGAACTCAGGCAGCCGTTCTGCATTGGGCTTCTGACTCTCCTCGGCCATCCGCACCAGCGTCCGCGCATAACCGAATAACGTGGTGGTGAAGCCGCCCGCTTGATCAAAGATGCGGCGCGCTTTTGCATACGACGCGTAATCGCGATGCGCCTTGGCAATCGCGTCCCAGGCGTCGCCGTACTTCTTTTGCTTTTCCGGATCAGCCGCGATCGATTTGCGCAGCGCTGCTTCCTGTTGCCGCTTGCTGTTCAAGAGTTTCGGGTCCTGCAAACCCGCAATTTGACCGCGATATACCTTCAGACTGTTTTGAATACTGTTCAATTCATTCTGAGCCCGGCGCGTCTGCTCCTCGCCACCCGCCATGTATTTCTTCAGCATCGCTTCGCGGCGTTCGAGCAGTCGCAGAACGATCGGAATGCTTGTGTCGCGCAGCTCTTCGAGGTGGGCCACCGTATTCAGTCGCGCAGTCGAGCCGGGATTGCCAATCACGAATGCGAGGTCGCCTTCCTTGGCGCCCTTCTCTGACCACTTTAAATAACTTGCGGGCTTCACCGGCTGATCGTTTTCGTAAACACGCACCAGCGCCATGTCGATGTTGAAGCGCGGGAAATTGAAGTTGTCCGGATCGCCGCCAAAGAACGCTGCCTGAAATTCCGGCGCGAAGACCAGGCGAATGTCCGTGTACTTCTTGTAGCGATACAAATTGTATTGACCGCCCTGATAAAGGGTGACCACGTCCGAACGCAAGCCAGACGATTGAGTCGACTCTGCTTCGATTTTGGAAATCTCAGCCCGTCGCGCCGCGAACGCGTCAGCATCAGACATGCCCGTCTTCACTGCGCCATTGACGCGAGTCGTGACGTCTTCGATGCTCATCAGAACATTCAATTCCAGGTTGGGAATCTTCATCTCTTCGCCACGCGTCCGCGCCAAGAACCCGTCTTTGGCGTAGTCTTTCGCCGGCGTGCTCAACTCGCCGACAAAGTCTTCGACGATGTGATAGTTCGTCAGCACCAGACCGGTCGGCGAGACAAACGAGCCCGAACCGCCGTTGTTGAATCGCACCGCGGCCATCTGCACTTTGTGCAGCCACTCTTCGGTGATGTCGAACCCATACTTCCGTTTGATTTCCGCGCGCGGCACGTTGTTGAAGGGCCACATGCCTTCGTCGGCGAGCGCGGCGAACTGAAATGTTTGTAAGCTGAACAGCGCCAGAACCAAGGCGCACAAGGACTTTCTGAATTTCATGATTACCTCGAGTTGATAAGTGTGCGGGAGAGATACTTAGAGCCGCTACAAAACATTTTGGATGCCCGAAACCGAGCGTCCCCGCATTGCAAATCCCACACTGTTTGATTGTTCAAGAGCGTTGAGATTATAGCGATTACGCGACGGGAAAGATAACGCAGCGGGGTGTCGTACCGTTCGTCGTCAACTCCCGCATAAAGCATTGCCATAGGGTACCGGCGCATATAAGATGCGCGCCACGAAAGCGTTCATCCTTTCGGCGGCAATGCAAACTTCAGCTCATGCTTCGTCAGGGAGGTCAGCCAATATCGTGTCTCGATTCTCGCGTACGAAGATGAAATTAGTTTTTATCCTGGCGTTGCTTGCCTTCACTTTGGTAACCCCCGTCTCGGCCCGAGTTCACGCTCAGACAGAGGATCCGCCGGCGGAGCTCAAACAACTGACCGATCGCTGCCTGGCTCTTGCCGACGCGAATAAGTATGACGAGGCGATAGAGACATGCCAGCGCGTGCTCGCGCTACGGGAGAAATCGTTCAGCAGTGACTATCCTCCGCTCGTCTCGTCGCTGCTCTTCCTCGCCCATCTGTATGAGACCAGGAGCGCCTATGACAAAGCTGAAGTGCTGTATCAACGCGCGGTTGCTGTCGCCGAGAAGGAACTGGGCGACGACCATCCATACCTGGCCCGGGCACTAAACGCTCTCGGATTGTTTTACTGGGCGAAAGCCGAATATGGGAAGGCCGAACCGCCTTACCGGCGCGCGCTTGCCATCCGCGAGAAAGCTTTCGGCAGTGATCATCTCGAGGTCGCCGTTATCTTGAACAATCTCGGTTTGTTGTATTGGTCGAAAGGTGAATACGACAAGGCCGAGCCGCTCTACCAGCGCTCTCTGGCTATCCGCGAGAAGGAGCTCGGCAAGAGCAGCCCTGAACTCGCCATCTCCCTAAACAATCTCGGAGGGCTGTATTATGCGAAAGGCGAATTCGTCAAAGCCGAACCGCTGTTCCTGCAAGCCTTAGCCATCTACGAGAAAGTGTATGGCAGCGAGCACGCGCTCGTCGCTACGTACCTCAATAACCTCGCCTCTCTGTATCGCGCGAAAGGAGACCACGCGAGGGCCGAGCAGACGCACCGGCGCGCTCTAGCTATCCGCGAGAAGATTTTCGGCAAGGAGCACCCGGCGGTGGCCCAGTCTTTGGACGGTCTCGCCGAAGCGTTGAAAGCTAAAGGCGACTATCAAACAGCCATGCAGTACTTTGAGCGCGCTCTGGAAATTCGCGAAAAACTGTTGGGCTCGCAGCACCCGGACGTCGCCTCATCGCTGAGTCATATCGCAGAGATGTATGGTGTGAAGGGCGACTACGTTAACACCGAAGCGTTTTACAAACGCGCACTGGCCATATATGAGAAGGCGCTCGGCACAGAGCACCCGGCGGTCGCTGAAATCCTGAATGATTTGGGTGTCTTGTATGTAATGCAAGGCGAGTATGCGAAGGCCGAGCCGTACTATCAACGCGCGGTAGCGATAAAGGAAAAGACGCTCGGCAGCCAAAATCCGGCTGTGGCTCTCACGTTGGGCGCCCTCGCGGTGTTGTACACGGCAGAAGGAGATTATCCGCGTGCGGTTGAGGTCGAGACACGCGCGCAAGAGATTTACGAAAGCGGCCTTGGGGTCATGCTTGCCGCCGGCTCCGAGAAGCAGAAGCAGCTTTTTCTCAATCAACTATCCGGCTGGACGGCGATAAGCGTCTCTTTACACGCACACTCCGCGCCCGCAAACCCGGAGGCGGCGCGCCTTGCGCTGACCACGATCTTGCGGCGGAAGGGACGTTCGCTCGACGCAATGACGGACCAGATAGCAGCCCTGCGTCGTCGCGCCGCGCCCGACGATGTCAAGCTGCTCGACGCGCTGGCGAACGCGCAGTCGCAGCTCGCTACGCTTCAGCTCTCGAGCGATGCGCGCTTGGCGGCCGACCTGAGACGCGCGCGGGTCGCTCAACTTCAGACCGAAGTAGAGAAACTGCAGGATGACATCGGACGCCGCAGCGCGGAGTTCAGCGCGCGCACAAAGTCCGTCACGCTCGAAGCCGTGCGCGCGGCCATCCCGCGGGACGCCGCGCTGATCGAGATTTACGCCTACCAGCCGTTCGACGTAAAGGCAAAAACCCTCGCCGAAAGATATAGCCCTTTGCGTTACATCGCCTATGTACTGAAACCTTCGGACGACGCGCCGCAGTTCATCGATCTCGGCGAGGCCGCGCCGTTGGACGTCGACCTCAAGCTCTGGCGCGAAGCGCTGGCGGATCCGGCGCGCGCGGACGCCCGGCAACTTGGACGGCAAGTTGACGAGCGCGTTATGCGTCCGATTCGTAAGCTGCTGGGCGATACCCGACATCTTTTCCTGTCGCCTGATGGCGCGTTGAACCTGGCCCCTTTCGCTGCGATGGTGGATGAGAACGGCAAGTACCTTCTGGAAAGCTACACGCTCGACTATCTCACCAGCGGGCGCGACCTGCTTCGCCTGCAAGTCCGAAGCGAGAATCGTCCCGGCGCTATCATCTTCGCCAATCCGACCTACAACCTGACGGGCGAGGCTGTCGCCGCGTGTACGAGTGGCGCGCGTGGTCGAGCGGTGATTGACGAGGCGACGCGGCGTGATTTGAAGTATCGTGGCATTGATTTCACTCAGCTTTGCTACCCACCACTAAAGGGCACCGGCGAAGAAGCGAAACGCATCAAGGCTGCTCTTACCACTGCCACAGTGCTTTCCGACAAAGGCGCCACTGAAGCTGCGCTCAAATCTGTCAATGCGCCGCCAATCCTGCATATCGCCACGCACGGTTTCTTTCTTCCTGATCAG
>Ga0134126_10000533_pt1 | contig 48521 bp, 64 predicted proteins | sample KB31752_FD_96881 | JGI IMG/M metagenome (GOLD analysis project Ga0134126, IMG submission 96881) | Terrestrial soil microbial communities with excess Nitrogen fertilizer from Kellogg Biological Station, Michigan, USA - KB3-175-2 | ecosystem: Environmental > Terrestrial > Soil > Unclassified ...
AAGGAAAAAACCTGACAAAATGGGTTAAGGTGGCGCGCCCCTCCGCGCGATTTGCCCCTCCCACGGTCCCGAAATGATTATCGTTACCATCCAGGTCCGCAACGTGGTGCGCTGCGATGGGCTACAGCCACGTGGTGCAGTGCGATCCCAATGTCAAGCAATCTTCACATAACTTAACACACGAACGCTGGCAATCGCGGCGCACCATATGGTAGCCTGGCGCCGTTGGCAAACGAAACGGGAGAGACAGAGATGAGGAAGTCAGATCAAGTCATCATCGCAATCCGCGATGGCGGCGGCACGCAGGCCGAACAGCGGGCCGTGTTGGATCAGGCGTTGCGCGTCATCGCCGAGGCACGGAATCTGGTGGCTGCAGCCTTCGACTACGGCACCACTGGTCACGGCGCACACACGGACGCGGCGCATGAGGCATTGAACTCCCTCGACATCGCTGCGTCTTGCTGCGTGACCATGCATGAGGATTGTTAGTTGACATCATTGTGGGGGTTTGCTAACCTCCACACTAATGGCAATTACGCCAGATCGGGAGACCCACATGGCTACTATCAAGGTTGATGTCAATGCCTCGGTGAGGCAGATTGTGTTCAGTGTCGCAGGTGCAGGCGAGACCACGCTGCATTGTGAGAGGCTTTCGGGCGAGGTGATGGAGTATGCAGCGTTGCATGGGTTGAAGCAGCGGATTGCAGATGCAGCGGCGCTTTCACGGGACGACACGACAGGCAAGCCAGCAACACCCGCAGAGAAACTCGCTGCGATGCAACAGCTGGTGGACTTTTACGAAACTGGCACAAAGGAGTGGAATCGTAAGCGGGAAGGGGGTTCGCGAGTTTCGTCTGACGTGGGGATTCTCACTCGGGCGCTCGTTGAACTGCGACCTGAGAAGTCTCGGGAGTCGATTGAGACTTACGTTGCGAATCTCAAGGCGAATGAGGTTCGCGCCTTGCTCGGGCATGGAGCAGTGAAAGTCATCGCCGATCGTATTCGCGAGGAGGCTGGGAAGGGTATCGATGCAGATGCCTTGCTGAATGGGTTAGTCTGAGGGAGACTGGGGATGGTGGGAACCTTCAACCATCATCCCCATCCATCCCATGACGAACAACAACGTGGGGGTGCCCCAAACATTACCTGATTGCCTTCCTTACGTATGACTACATTTGATCCAAGGTTCCGACATTCTAAGGTTTTATTATTAAATATTTTTTTTTTAAAAGACTAGAATCAGGGAACCTTAGAATTCCGGGTACCATTGCGTAACTGGATCACTGAGTATCAGATGGGGTATTTGGGTGGGGGTCACGTTGTTGTCCGTCATGGGCGAGGGGTTGATTATAGGACAACACCCTTGGTTGACACATGGGGGAGTTTATGGTATGGTGTGGGTTCGCCGCCGACATGGCGCGGATCTGAGGTACATACCAGTGGACAGCATCGAGCACTTTCCAGGTGGAACTATGTTCAGCGGGCCGAAGGCCGTTGAGATATTCCGCTTGCACGCGTTAGCCAGCGCTCTATCGCTTGAGACCAAAGGCATTCGTTTGAGTAAGGGCAGGTCAGCCCTCAAAGCAGCGAAGCTCGCCACAGGGCTTCGCAGCAACGATCGCCTCAAGCATATCGCTCGGATCGCTGTGATGCTTGAGGGACTTAAGCGAGAGGTAGTGGTTAATGAGCAAGAATAACAAAAAGTTCAACATGGAGATAGTTGCGCAGATCCGCGCTGACTACGCCAGGGGTATGAGTCAAGGGCAGTTGTCCAGGGCTTACCGCGCGTCGATCACGACTATTGGGAGGATTGTGCGTAACGAGTCCTGGCAAGATGATGATTATGACGAGGGTGAGGCAAAGGCTGGGGTTAAGGCACCAGTGCTTACGCTAGAGGAATCACGAGCTGCTATGCAAAGGCTCTGGGAGATGCAGCAGCGATTGGAAGCGGATAAACAAAAGCCATCTGGGATTGACTGGGATAATCCGATACCGACGACTGTGGTTACAAGGCCGACGGTTGTGCCAGAGGTTACACCAGAGGCTATTGCGAAACGAACTGAGGCTGACGCAGCGTTACAGTTGACGTTGGCCGAACGCACAGGACTCGGGCTGGATGAGATCAAGCGTAGGTGGACTGATTGCAAGGGCGATCGGGAGGCCATTGCGAGGTTGGTTAATGAGTTGCACCGACCAGTACCATTGGTTGAAGTTAAACTCGAGACGTTTCTTAACGAAGGAGACCCACAATGACGAATCCACTCATATCCGCTGAGCAGTTGGAGATCGACCGCCAGGCGGTAGAGATCGAGCGGCTGCGCGCGGCGCTGGGGCAAATAGCGCGACCGGGTGACTTCACGCTGCCAGCCGAGATTGCCCGCGAGGCATTGGCCCACGAGTCATACGGTGATGAAGAACCAAAGGTGCCGGGGTGCCACAGATACGAGCCATGAAGCCCTCATCAAAAACATACTGGAGAGACCCTATGGTTAAGGCATATGATGAACTCACCACTTCCGAGCGTGTTCGCTTGCACATGGAAGATGGGGAGTATGATAAGGCAATGAACCTTGTCGAGGACCTTGAAGAAATGGAATGGCAGATGCGGGATGATCTCGCCAGGGCGAATAGTCGCATTCGAACGCTTGAGCAGGGGTTGATCCAGGCCAAGCACGACCTCGACTCGATTATCTGGTACGCGGAGAAAGGCCTCGCGTCACTCGAGAGCCTGGAGACCAGGGTGGAAGAGGTAAGGTTGGAGTTCAACGGTGACTTAAGTGAGTTGATCTAATGACTTACGAGGAAAAACACCTTGCGTTAATCACTTATCTCAAGGTCAAGGTCCAGGAACATGACTGGCACGCGGTGAGTGACGCAGCGAATGATTTGAGGGTGATGGAAGCTGAGCACAGCATTTATCGAACAATGCAGTTGTTTACAAAAGGAGACCCAAATGTCGATTCTAGATGAAGCAGTGATGGTGGACGATCCGCCGCGGAGGGACTGGTCGGAGTACCAGGGGAATATCTTTGAGGCTGTACATAAACAGTTCGATAACCTAATCGTTCAAGCAGTTGCAGGTAGTGGCGAAACCACCACGCTGGTTGAGGCCACCACGTTTGTCAGCGGCTCAGCGTTGTTCCTTGCCTTTAACAAGGGTATTGCCGAAGAGTTACGTTCACGTACCTCGATTGATTGTAAGACCATGAATGCCCTTGGGCATCAGGTCTGGCGCCAGGAGATGCCCCATGCGAAGCTCGACGCGAAGAAACTGGACTCGATCATTGCGAGGTTTCCAGACGAGAGCTTTCGCAAGGAATTCGGCTACACCATCAAGCGAGCTGTCGGCTTGGCAAAGAACTGCGCGTTCGGTATTGGGCGCGAGGCAGAGTTACAGGACTTCGCAGAGTTGATTGATTCGTACCTGGATGTGGATTCGACGAGGTTGCAAGATGTTGCGCTGGCATCGCTCTCTGTGTTCGAGCAATCCCTTTCTGAACTTGAGACGTTCGACTTCGATGATCAACTCTATGTACCACTTGCACAAGGCTGGGCTTATCCCACTTACTGGACTGTATTTGTGGATGAGTGCCAAGACCTCTCGCCGATCCAGCACCTTATGCTTGCGAATATGCAAACACTGGGCTCGAGGATCATCGCAGTGGGGGACCGAAACCAAGGCATTTATGGCTTTCGCGGCGCAGCACACGATTCAATGGACTTGCTCAAATCACGATTCAGCATGGTTGAGCTTCCTCTGTCCATTAGCTATCGCTGCGCACAGCGGATCGTTGAGGAGGCTCAGATGTACTCTGAGCACATCCAGGCAAGGCCGAATGCTCCACTTGGCGCTGTACGTTACACTCGGGACGACGAAGCCGACCCAGAGATCTTCGTCAACCAGTTGATTCTCTGTCGTAACAACGCCCCGATGTTCCGGGCGATCATGCGTCACATTCGCCAGCGTAAGCCCTGCCGTGTCCTCTCAAACTTCCTCGAGGGTTTTCAAGGCTTCATACGAAAGTTCAAAGGCGAGGACACTCGGGCGATCCGGCAGCAACTCGACAAATGGTATCTCAAGGAGAAGGAAAGTGCTGAGAACAAAGGCTTCCGGGGGAAAGTCGCTGCGCTGGCGGACAAATACGAAACAGTGGCGTTATTCTGCGAAGAGTACCGGACGAAACAGGAGATCTTGGACACAGTATATAAACTCTCTCAATGTGCAACCGGACCCTTGTTCAGCACAATCCACAAAGCCAAGGGCCTTGAGCATCAGTCGGTGCATATACTGCGGCCGGATCTGATGCCGGCCTTCTATGCCACTTCCAAAGAGCAACTCCAACAAGAGTCTAACCTCACCTATGTCGCCATCACAAGGGCAATCGATAACCTCACCTGGGGAGAGCGCCGATGACGCATTTCATAGCAGAGTCCCTTGTCTTCACTCGCTGGCTCGCTATTATGGGAGTGATACTCTGGTTTGGTGTGGCTGCGCTGATCTTCATCATCGCAAGCCTATCCTGGCTATGCCGCCAGATCCGTATCTGGACCTACCGCCACCTGACGAATCGAACGACGAAGAGCACAGGCCGCATCTAGTTGAAACTGAAGACGAATGGGAACCGGACACGGATGAAGGCAATGAATAATCCTCCAAACCCTTTGTTGACTTCCCACAAACCCATGCGATAATGCCCGTGTGGAATCGGTGGAGCGCCACAATTGTCAATCAAGGCTCGCCACTTGGTAAAAAGGATAAGGCTAATGAACGCAGTTGCAAATGACGTTACCCCTTCGTCAAATGACGAACTGGTAACGATGTCCGATGGAAGACAGGTGACATTCGTCGGGAAGCGCAAGCTTCTCAAAGAGTCCATCATCGAGAATGGTCAGGTAACGGTGCGTTTGGACTTCCGCAATGGGAAGACCATTTCGTACGAGATCCCCGATCAGTTCGTTCTCCGCTTTGCCGGGCACGGGGCGGAACAGAAACTCGGTGATGCGACGGCTGGAGAGCAGAACGTCGATGACATGGTGGAAGCCGTGGAGTCGGTGGTTCTGCAGCTCAACAAAGGCGAGTGGAATGCCCGCCGGGAGGGTGGCGCTGGTGGATTCGCAGGCGCGAGCGTGTTGCTCAGGGCCCTGGTGGAAGTCTCCGGCAAGCCGATCGAGCGAGTGCGAGAGTATCTCTCTGGTCTCAACCAGAAGGAAAAGCTCGCCCTGCGACAGTCGCCGAAGCTCAAGCCCACGATCGAGCGGATCGAGGCGGAGAATGCTTCGAAGACCTCAGCCTCGGTGGATACCGACGCGTTGCTGAGCGCGCTCTAATCTTGAGCGCAGCCTCGCTATCCACTCCCTGGTAGCGAGGAAGTCTGTGCCACGAGTGGGTCTCCTGGCACCGGCGGGACGAGGCCTCAGAGGTTCTCTCTGGGGCCTTTTCCTTTATCCCTTCCAATGAAACTCTAAACCCTTGGTTGACATGGGTGGGAGGTTGTGATACTATACGTGCGTTTCGTGAACCGAACCATACGTACACAACAAAGAGGGACCAAAACAATGAAGCTCGAGCTCTTGATTATTTTGACAGGGATCGCGATTGCACTCTGGTGGGGACTGCGCAAATCCCACCGAAGCTGGCCCACTGAGCAGCACCCATCGTACTTCCGGCAATAACCCAGCCAAGGGAGACCCACTCCATCATGGAAGACCTAGATAACCTCCTCGCAGAGGCCCTTACAATCGCCATGCGTAACAAGCGGGGCCAGGGATCGGTAGCTCGCTTGCGCACCATTGGTGAGACCTTGAATCAATCCTTCAACAACCCAGACAACTGGACTGCTCGAAGGATTTTGCATATCCTCCACAACAACCCAGAGGTAGGATCGCTTGGCTATTTCCAGGAACACATCCATCGCCAGAGCGGTGCACGCCGCCTTACCCGTTTGGAGTTCGAGCCATTGTACAGTGAGCTTGAGATCGTTACTGGCCGCGAGTGGTGCGGACCCCTTCAACACACCGTTGATCCTCCAACTGAGGGAGAGATTTCGGCAATTCGAGAGTATTGGCATCCCACTAGCCTTCGATTTGCCTGGAAGCATCTCCGAGGGGAGCGCCGCGTCAAGCCCATCACCAAGCCCCAGGTAGCAAACCGCACGCCTGAGCAGATGTTAAAGGAGTTATTTGCATGATAAAGCCAACAATCGGTAGAGTAGTGCTAGTACAGAATCGCTCTGCTTCGACTGATCAGAACCAAGCCGAGCCTGCCCTGATTACCTACGTATGGTCAGACACGATGATAAACGTCGGTGGCTTCGACCATAATGGTGTGCCATTTAGCTTTTCATCGTTGCAGCTCCTTCAAGATGACGAGGCTGCCCCGAGCTATTGTTACTCCGAGTGGATGCCATACCAGAAGGAGCAGGCAGCTAAAACAGCTATTGGTCGCTGATAGAAATATGCCTCGCACCCCCAATATAACTCGGCCTTCGAAACTCACCCTCCACCTCCCGGAGGACATCCGAGCCAAGCTCGATCTATACCTATTCAGTGAGATCGAGGGCCGTATTCCTTACGCTGCGTATCAGAAGTTCTTGATCGAAAGGATTAATGAGTTCTTCACCGGCGGCGTACGCAATTGCCCCCAGTGCGGGCACCAGTTTAAATAGGATAGTTACATGAAAGACGAAACTTCTATTGGTCTAAGCTATGAAAGTATTAGAGAAGCCTTAGAACAATACCTAAACCGGCACCTTGTTACTGAGCATCAGCTCAAAGTAATTCGGTGGGAGCGTGATACAACTAACAATGCATATAATGCACCAGAGCGTATTATAGTTACCACATCCCATGTGGAGGAGCCTTCACAATGACCCCAGAGTTACTCAACAAGATTAGTCAATGGCGCCAGCGATGCATCGACGGCACCATTACCCAGAACGAGTGGAAGGAAGCTATCAAGGCCTTGCGAGAGGATCGGCGGAACGCCATCGCGCAGGGGAAGACCGCCTCGTCTCGAAAGGCCGCTGGCCCGGTGCGCAGCGCCGATGATATTCTCAAAGGCTTGGATGCCATTTAAGGATTCCAATGGAAATCGTGGACCCGCCACAGTATAAACCTGACTTCGAATCTGAATGCTACATCCAAGGATGTGGCCGTTCCCCTACCGTTATCGTCATCGATCATGTAGTGCCGCATACAGACCTCTGCGGAATACATTTCTTCGGTGACTTGAGCATGGGGGACTGGACGAATTGGAACGACCCGAGAGACGCGACACAGTAAGGGAGACCCGCAATGACCGCTGAACCATACTTCCCAAGTGTGTTCGACTCAAGCATGTTGAGCGCTTGGAAATCCTGCCAGACTCTTTTCAAGCACATCTACCTCGAGGACTGGAAATCCAAAGGCGAGAATGTCCACCGCCATGCGGGCAAGGCATTCGCCACTGCCCTGGAAGTAGCGAGGACCTCTTACTATGTGGATAAACAAACAAGTGATTCCGCCGTCGCCGCCGGACTCGCAGCACTCGTTACTGCCTATGGTGACTTTCAGTGCCCTCCGGACTCGGCGAAGTCCTTGGAAAGGATGTGTGGTGCCTACGAGTTCTACTTTGATAACTATCCGCTCAATGAGGATGACTCTCCACCAATTCTCCTGCCTTCGGGCAAGAGGGGCATCGAGTTTTCGTTCGCTCACCCGCTTCCAATCCTTCATCCAGTCACCGGCGATCCCATTTTGTACTGCGGACGGATGGACGCCATCTTGTCTTATGCCGGCGGAGTATACAATACAGATGAAAAGACCGCTACGTCTCTTGGTCCTTCCTGGAGCCGACAGTGGGATCTTCGAGCCCAGTTCACCGGTTATGCTTGGGGTGCTCGTGAGGCTGGAATTAAAACCGACGGCACGATAATCCGAGGTGTCTCAATCCTCAAGACCAAGTACGAAACCCAGCAAGCCATCGTGATGCATCCGGACTGGCAGATCCATCGTTGGTATGAAGAGATGCTGGATACGGTTAATGAGATTATAAGTCGCTGGCGCATGGGTTACTTCAAGCACAACCTGGATAGCTCTTGTGCTGATTATGGCGGCTGTGCGTTTCGCATCCCTTGCCTTAGCCAAGACCCGACTCCCTGGCTCGAGACCTCGTTTGAGAAGCGCCGGTGGAACCCCTTGATGAGGGAAGAGGTGGCGACGTGACCTTCCTAGACTCCATTACCTACGGACTCGATCACGGACCGATTCTTTCTCGAATCATATACGGTGTAGTCCTGTTAGGTATTGCCTGGATGTTAATTGGTATTGCTAATCGAGGGAATCACTAATGAGCCTTGTAGAGCAAGCCCGCAAGTGGCCGCGTGATGGCTTTGGAGAGGGGCGTTTGTTCAACGAATTAGCAGATGAGATCGAGCGGCTGCAGTCCCTTTTGGGCGCCGAGACGTGCACATGGCCGAACGGCCGCTGCTGTCTTTTAAGAGACGCTTCCAGCGCATCACCAGATCGGGAGGAAGCGAAGTGAGCGAACAAATCTCCGAGGACTGCCCGAGCAGCAAAGATGGCACTCATTGTGACTGTTGGTGGGATGGTGCTGCGTGCTGCCGTTGCCACGCCCCGGCTGACCCTGAAGTTTGCCCGGACTGTGGCGCGAGTGATTGCCCGCAGCATCTGGCGAACCATGCCGGCTGCTCCACTACCAGCGCAGGAGACAGGCGTGAGCCAGATGAGATGTGAGCACGGGGTCCAAGCCGGCGGCAGCAACATCCCTGCATTGGGGTGGAATGGCCCACTGGGTAGGTGTGAGTGCTGCCTCGGCACGTTCGTCTACATTGATCAGGGCGGCTGGGGAAGCAATGGCAGCAGCCATAGCCGCTACTGGCATCCGAAGAATCGCTGCGGCCCATGCGGCGGCGGCTATCACGAGCATTCAACGCTACCTTCAACCGTGAAAGAGCAAGAGCCGGTGGGGAGTCAAAAAGCTGCTGAGGTATCTCAGCCGGGCGCTGCCTTGCCCGCCCGCCCCATCGTTAAGTAATCGGGAGGAACTGAAGCATGGATAAGGCATACAAGAACACCGACCGCGAGCTGTGGCGGGAGCGCGAGGGCGACTATTACGCGGACAGCATCTTCGTCACCGAGCAGGGCGCCATTGGCATCAATCACGGCGGATACGTGCGCGTGATGCCGCTGTCAGGATGGTTCGAGGCTGCAGGCGGAAAGTTCCCAGCGCTGCCCGAGCCGTCATCTTCCAGCGCAACAGCGCCTCACGCGCATACCGATGAGTGCTGGGAACCGGACAGCGGGTGCGACATGGGGCGCAACGCTGAGTTCGCCCGCACCTTGAGCCTGTCCGACGCCCTGGAAGGAATAGCGGAGGCAGTTGCCAGTCCACCCACTGGAGTCACCGTGTCTTGAGGACGGCGTTCCTCAGCCTAGGCGACGGTAAGTGGACTATCCAGGTCCCTGATAAGCGTGCGTACCCAGACGACACCTGGCCGATCTACTCATCTATCTGGTACTGCAAGTTTTGTTTCCACGTCTGGGCCAAGCTCGAGGTCATCGACTCTCCCCTTTGCCTTTCCTTGACCTCAACATGCTATTCCTGTATTGACAAATGGCGCAAGAGCAGTTATACTACCCGCATCAACGATCCTGTTCCGGGTAGCTTACTCAGCGATTGTGCCTTATACCACGAATGGAACATGGATCTAATGGAGGTGCTGCCGGAGTATTTACTCTCGCGAGAATTCGACCTACACCTTAGAATCGCCAATGAAGGAAATTCACCATATGGCTGATTCGTTACTCGCAGGCGTTAACGTCCTCCTCGAAGGCCCCGCCGGCACAGGCAAGACCCATGCTCTGGGAACCCTGGCCGACACGGGTGTCGAGGTCTTTTGTCTTTTCACCGAGTCTGGACTGGAGACCCTCCTTGGCTACTACACCGACACGGGGAAGCCAGTCCCGTCGAATCTCCACTGGCATGTGTTACCTCGAGGGGGAAGCGCATTCTCGACTCTCGCAGAGTCCGCCAACACCATCAATACAACCTCCCTCGATGTCCTCTACAAGCTCGCGGACAACAACCGGGCCAAGCACAACCAATTCGTCGGCCTCCTCCGTGCGCTCAGCGACTTCCCGGACGACCGGACTGGTAATAAGTACGGCGCCGTCGATACGTGGGGACCGGATCGCTGCCTTGCCATCGATTCTCTTACTGGTATCAATCCAATTGCTATGTCTCTGGTTGTGGGTAATAAGCCGGTAAAGAGCCAAGCCGATTGGGGCATCGCCCAGGATCAGATTGAGAAACTCTTGAGGCAATTAACCGATGGATGCAGATGTCACGTTGTATTACTCGCCCACGTGGAACGTGAAGTCGACCAAGTGTTTGGTGGAGTTAAAGTTACCGTCTCTACCCTTGGCAGAGCCCTTGCCCCAAAGATTCCTCCAATGTTCTCTGACGTTATACTGTCTGTCAGAGAAGGAACAAAGTTCAGCTGGTCCACCGCAAATGCTCAGGCTGATCTCAAAGCAAGAAATTTGCCAATTGCTGATGGACTCCCTCCATCATTTAAGCCAATCATCGACAAGTGGATCTCCCGAGGAGGCTCCCTAACCACCAAACCAAAGTAACCAATGTACACAGTGAAATCACAGTAATTCAAGGAAAAGATCATGTCTAACTTCGACCCATCCCAGTTCCTCGACGCCACCACGACCGAGGCCAGCACTGCCCGCCCGCCGATCCCAGCCGGAACAGAGCTTATCGGGACTATCCTCGATATCAACTCCGTCACCTGGCAGGGTAAGCAGGACCCGTCCAAGAGTGGAATCCGGCTCGATGTCAAGATCCAGTGTGACATCCCGCAGGAACTCCAGGCGAACGGCCAGCCTCCCTCGTTGCAGTTCACCGACGGCATCATGCTCGATATCACTGCCGCAGGTGCTATGGACATGAGCCCCGGCAAAAACGGCAAGCTCCGGCGGTATCGTGAGGCCCTGGGGATGAATGTCCCTGGCCAGGCATTTGCCCCTCGGCAGATGATCGGGCGGGCAATTCGAGTGAAGATCAAGAACGAGCCATACGAAGGCAACATTTACGACAGGGTTGATTCTGTCGCAAAGGTCTAGCCCTTAACCTAACCACCCAGGGGTTGTGAGCCTCTGGGTGTTTTGCTAATCGACCGGGAGTTTCCAATGCCGATAACTGTAAAGGCCCTAGCCGCCTCACGTCTCTACTCCGTCACTCGCATAGAGGACGTAGAGGCAGGGATATTGAACTGTTATTTTCCCATCACTATGGAAGGCGATGATGATGAGTCCAGGGAGATGATCTTCATCGGGGAGACTAATATCCAGTTCCCTAACACCCCTCCCATCACCATTCGCTTCCCGATCAAGGCGAAGTCCATCGCCATCGCCCTTCAGCAATGGCATGAAACTTGCTCCAACGCCATCGCCCAGTGGGAATCCCAACAACGCCAGCATCTCATTGCCAGCGCAGCAGCCGCCGGGATGCCTAAGCCGAAGATCCAGCTACCATCATGAAACTCCTGAGCATCAACGTCAATGAAATCCTCATCGACAAGCACCGCCAACGCAAGACCATCTCCCAGGAAGATGTCCTGCGCCTGGCCAATTCAATTGCCGCTAACGGACTCATCCAACCAGTGGTTGTGCGAAAGGACCCAGAGGGAAATTACCTCCTGGTTGCAGGCGAGCGGCGTCTTCGCGCGCTCACCCATCTTTGGTTCTTTGACAATCAAGTTCGGTGCGGGGAGTTTCAATTCGAAGTCGAACACGTGCCTTGTATATATCAAGGCGACATGGACCCCGACGATGCCTTTGAAATGGAACTCGAAGAGAACATCCGCCGGGTTGACCTCTCCTGGCAAGAGCGAGCCCAAGCCACCGCTGAGCTTAACGAGCGCCGTAAGCGTCGTGCAGCAGCTGCTGGACTCGCAGCACCTACGATCGAGGAGCTCGCTGAAACCACTCATGGTTCAAGTGGCGAAAGCCTCCAGCGGACCAGGGCAGAAATCCTGGTTGCACCCCATCTCTCCGACCCCGACGTTGCCGCCGCCTCCTCCCCCAAGGAAGCGCTCAAGCTCCTCCAGCGCAAGGAGCAAGCGTCCAAAAACGCCGCGCTCGCGCTCTCGATAGGCAAGTCCCTAATCGACGAGCACACCCTTCACCAAGGGGAATGTTTCCGAGTCCTCGAGGATATACCAGATGGAACCTTCGATGTCATCCTCACTGATCCCCCGTATGGAATTGATGCAGATCAATTCAGCGATAGTGGCGGTCGCGTTGCGGGAGCTCACTTCTATGACGACTCCTGGAAAACCTGGAATACCCTCGCCAAGCGACTGGCAGTGGAGAGCTACCGGGTTGCTAAGCCTCAGGCACATGCTTACATCTTTTGCGACATTGATAATTTCGTCTTACTCAAAGGATTTTTTCAAGAACAGGAATGGCGTGTATTCCGTACTCCTTTGGTCTGGGTTAATCCTACAGCAATGCGCGCGCCTTGGCCTGAACACGGCCCCCAGAGGAAATACCAGATCTGCCTGTTCGCGGTTAAAGGGAATCGGCCAGTTAATCGAATCTACCCTGATGTGGTGACATATGCATCAGATGATAATCTGGGCCATCACGCCCAGAAACCCGTGGCTTTATACCTTGACTTGCTTACTCGGAGTGTACGCCCTGGAGATACTGTTCTTGATCCTTTTGGTGGTACGGGACCTGTTATTCCCGCAGCGCACGAGTTGAAGTGTCGGGCGACTTACATCGAGCAAGACCCGGCGGCGTTCGGGATAGGGGTTAAACGGCTGGAGGGGTTGAAATGAATATGGCTGCGCCGAGATGCCCAAGTTGTGGTGAGTCTAATGGATTTCATGAGGTACATTGCCGTCAATTCCATCCTGGCACAGTGGTAATACAGACCGGCACCCCTGACGACCCAGTAAACCACCCAAAGCACTACACCTCCCATCCGTCTGGTATCGAATGCATCCAGATCACCAGGCATATGGGGTTCAACCTCGGCAATGCCGTAAAGTACATCTGGCGAGCCGACCTCAAGGCTGGGGTTGAGGACCTGGAAAAGGCTCTCTGGTATATTAAAGACGAGATTGAGAAGCGCAAATGCCCATCGAAGTAGGCCCCGACGGCCCACCTAATGCTAAGATCATGCTCGTCGGCGAAGCCCCTGGTGCTGAGGAGGAACGCTCTGGCAAGCCATTCCAAGGCGCCTCCGGCATGGAGCTCAATCGTATGCTCCAAGAGGCCGGCATCACTCGCAGCGAATGCTTCGTAACCAACTGTGTCCGTGTCCGCCCTCCCGCCAACGACATCACCCAGTTCTTCGCCCAGTCTAAGAAGGAAATCACTAATGCTCATATTAAACATCTGGGTCGCCATTGCCTTCCTGTCATTATGGACGGCTTGCATACTCTGGCTCGGGAGATTGATCTGGTCAGGCCGAGTATTATCGTGGCCTTGGGAGGAACCCCACTTTGGGCCCTCACCGGTAAAGAAGGAATCACCAAGTGGCGAGGGTCGATGCTCCGTACGTTGGTGTCCAGTTACAAGGTCATACCTACGTACCACCCCGCAGCAGTCCTCCGCCAATGGGAGTGGCGGTCAACCCTCGTCCACGACTTGCGCCGAGCAGCCCGATTCCGGGACGGTACTGATTTTCCCGTTCCCAAGTGGAACTTCCAAATAAGGCCATCCTTCAATGACGCAACTATCATTCTCACTAATCTACGACATCGACTTGACTGTGGAGAACGACTGCAACTCAGCTTTGACATCGAAACTCGAAGAGGACATATCGCATGTGCTGGTGTCTCATGGACAAGATTTGATGCGATCTGTATTCCGTTTATGTGTGTCGAAAGGAGTAGCGGTTTCTGGGGGGAAGCTGAGGAAGCGACTCTCGTCGATCTACTGTACCGATGCCTCACCCACCGAAACGCGTCAGTAATCGGCCAGAACATCCTCTACGACTCCCAGTACACCTGGCGGCATTGGCACTTCGTCCCCCGAGTAACCCAGGACACGATGATCTCTCAGCACGCTGTGTTCAGCGATCAGCCCAAGTCCCTTGCCCATCTCGCATCATTATACTGTGACTATTACGTCTACTGGAAAGACGAAGGAAAGAACTGGGATGCTAACCTCGGTGAAGACCAGCTCTGGAATTACAACTGCCAGGATTGTGTTTATACCTATGAAGTCGCTGATACTTTACGCAGCATTGTGGAGAAGATGGAACTGGGGCCTGTTCACACTGCGCAGCAACAAATGTTCTGGCCGGTTCTTAAGGCTATGCAACTTGGAATTCGGGTGGATACGGCTAAAAGATCCGAGCTAACCGCTGAAGTCCAAGAGGAAATCGCCAAGCGAGAGCAGTTCATCTACGACACTCTGGGGCATGACTTCAACGTCAACTCCCACGTCCAGATGAAGAAGCTCTTCTATGATGATCTCAAGCTCCCAGTCCAAATGACCCGAGCAAAGAAAGGAGTCGCCGGCCATGCTACACTTAACGATGAAGCGATGCAACGACTGGCAGACCGAGAACCCCTTATCCGCCCACTCGTTAGTGCAATTGCTGATATCAGAACCCTTGGGATATTTCTGGGTAACTTTCTATCCGCCCCGCTGGATACCGACGGTCGCATGCGGTGTGCCTATAACATCGGAGGATCTGCCTCAGGAGCAAGTGCTCCGAAAACCTATCGCTTGTCTAGTTCAGAATACGCCTTCGGATCAGGGACCAATCTTCAGAATATTCCCTCTGAGAAATCCAAGTCCGTGGCCAAGGCGGCAGCGCGAACTGGACTTAGTTTTCTCGGAGATCCCTATGGATTCCCGAACATTCGTAGTATGTTTATCCCAGATCCTGGATATATCTGGTTCGACGGAGATCTCGATCGCGCCGACCTTCAAGTGGTCGCCTGGGAGGCCGACGATGAGATGCTCAAGTCCGCCCTACGAATGGGCGCCGATATCCACCTAATGAACGCATTTGTCCTCCAAGGCAAAGACCCTCCCCCACTCGAGGAGCTAGTAGAAAACCATGACCGATACAGAGACCATCGCGGCCCTCGCAAAGCTCTTCGAGAGTTTTCCAAAACCTTCTGCCACGGAACCAATTACGGCGGAAGCGCAAGGACTATGGCAGCAAATACTGGTCGGACTGTCCACGAAGTTGACCGAGCCCAGCACATCTGGTTTGGTGCGCATCCTGGTATTAAGCAATGGCACGATCGAATTAAGCAGCAGGTCACTAAATATCACTTTGTCCAAAACACCTTCGGATACCAGTGGAGGATCTTTGGTCGTGTCGATTCAATTATCCCTGAAGCCATCGCTTGGATTCCCCAGTCTACTGTTTCCATCGTAATCAACAAGATCTGGCTAGCGATCTACAACCAAGTCCCCGAGGTTCAAGTCCTTGCCCAGGTCCATGATTCCCTTAATGGACAATTTCCCAAGTCCATGATACAATCCACCCCGCACAAAATCATGGAGGCCTCCCGAGTGGTAGTCCCATATCCAGACCCACTGGTTATACCCTTCAACCTTAAGTTCTCCACTACATCATGGGGGCAGTGTGAGGAACTTTCCAAACTGGCTTAATGCCTATATAGAATATGCAAAGTTTTCAGAAGCTCCAAGGCGAATGCACTTCTGGTCTGGCGTGTCCGCTATTGCCGGAGCGCTGCGCCGTCGAGTATGGATCGACATGGGATACTTCAAGTGGCACGCGAACCATTATATTGTCTTCGTCGCTCCTCCTGGAATTGTCTCCAAGTCGACTACAGTTTCTATCGCGATGTCGCTCCTGCGAAAGGTGCCTGGTGTTAAATTTGGCCCCGACGTGGTTACGTGGCCGGCTCTGGTTACAGGCTTTGCTGAGGCTTCTGAGTTATTTGAATTCAACTCAGAATGGTATACTCAATGCGCGCTTACGTTGGAAAGCTCAGAGTTTGGTAATCTGGTTAATCCGCAAGATCGTGAGATGATTGACTTGCTCGTCAACCTTTGGGACGCAAAGCAAGGCGAGTTCAAAAAGATCACCAAAGGCTCTGGCACAGATACCGTCGAGAATCCCTGGATCAACCTCATCGCCTGCACCACTCCCGCGTGGATCGCAGGGAATTTCCCCGAGTACGTGATCGGCGGCGGGTTTACTTCCCGTTGCTTGTTCGTCTACGCCGAGGAAAAGGAGCGTTTCGTTGCGTACCCATCCCAGCACATCCCAGCGGGCCAGAGAGCCCAGGCTGACCTCCTCGTCCAGGACCTCGAGCACATTGCCACCAACCTCATGGGGCCGTATACCATTTCAGACGAGGGAATGGAATGGGGAGAGGTCTGGTATAAACACCACTATGATCACCCGCCCGAGCTTTTACAAGATGAAAGGTTTGGCGGATATCTGGCTCGAAAGCAGACCCACCTCCACAAGTTGGCGATGGTGATCGCTGCGGCCCAGCGAGACCTAATGGAGATAACCGTCGAGGATCTCTCTACCGCCGGCACCATGATCGACGACCTGGAAAAAGACATGCCCAAGGTCTTTTCCAAGATCGGGCGGACAACCCAATCCATCCAAGCCGAGCGCTTGATTAAGTTCGTTCGTAAGAATAAACTTGTATCTTACGACCATGCTTACCAGCATGTCTACGAGCATTTCCCCTTGCTCCGGGATTACTCCAGCGTCTTCGACGGAGCCGTTCGGGCGGGATATATCCAGATAATCAACACTGACCGAGGGCTGATGGTGGCACCGAAGGATATAGATGATTCTCTACGTGGTATTCCATCGGCGAATCCCACGTAGAGAACCCCCTCAGTTTACCCTATTATAACTCCACCCGTCGGCGGACAAGATCACTGCCAACATCACCGGAGTGATCTTGTTCAATGGCTGCCAGAGCTCATTAATAACCCCACCTACTTCCAGGCAGGCGGCAACCAACTCCGAGCAGAACCAGCAATCATCCTCTCGCCAGTCCCGATTGGTAACAAAGGCGAGAATTGCTAGGTGATCGTATTTCTTATTGATTTGCTTGTAAGCATAGCGATAAACCTCGAACGCTTGTTCCCCGCTGACCTCCTTGCTAAACACCCAGCGGGTAGTAGTGCCCAGGTAATTTCCTGGCCTCGCTTGTACTCCGCCGTCGGTCCGAGCCCCGAGCAGCGTATGGTTCGGCATAACCAGGTCCGCATGACTCAAACGCCCAGCGGAGAACCAGCTGATCCCTTTCGAGATCAGCCCGGTTCCTTGCGCTAGGCTAACCTCTAGCCGCGTCATCCAACCTGCCCTACTCCCGCACTCGGCGGCGGAGCAACCACTCCCCCACTCACCGGCGGATTCACCACTGGCGGATTCGCCACGGCCTTAGCCATCAAGGCCTGTACCTTCCCCACCACGAGGGAGGCCAGCTGCCCTTCCAGTGCACCCAAGGCATTCGGTGCCGCTGCAATAAGGCTCACCCGGAACTGCAACCAGGCCATTGCTTCCTTAAGCGGATCGCCGTTCGCCCCTTCCACCGCCGTCCCAAAGGTCACAATCGCCGGACCAAAGGTAGTCAGTGCATCGTTCTCCGCCAGTACCAGGATTGCCTTGCCAGCTGCCTCAAGATCTGTTCCAAAAGTCATTTCATAACCCCTTGCCCGTTTGGGCTTTCCATACCATTACTACCAAACAGCGAGTGGGCGGCGACACCAATTGCAGCCGTTAATCCACCCGACACCCCAATCACGATATCCTTGGACTCTGCAGTTATATTCCCTGGATGCAAGAGCAATACCATAGAGATAGTTGACAGAGCTGTCACCACAGCCAGACCAAAGACTAATTGTGCCAGTACCTTATCCACCGAAAGGTCTCCATTTAAGATGAACCTCAAAGGTATTTGTACCAAAGTCACCAGCGTTAATGCTCGAGATATGCCGGCCTTCCAAGGCAAAGCTAAGCTTCTTCCCCAGCGGATACTCAACGCCCGCCTCCACGATCCCGTAAGGATTATCCACTACATTAATATCATACCGCCAGTACACATACGTCGGCGGAGGCATTGGATGGTCCTGCACCCAGCCAACTCCTCCTGATAAAAAGATCCCATGCAGGAACAATAGCCAGTTCATTTCTCTTCCCTGTGTAACACAACGTTCAAGATATCCCTGTGCAGTTGATCTAGCCGTTTTGTGTTCGCCTCGTGGTGGGTTGATAGCTGTAACGACAGCTCCCTGATGGTAGCCGATAGTTTATCAATCGATGAATCCACTTCGCTCTTATCAGCCTTCCCTGATATCTTCAGCGCCAACCACCCCACAAACGTCACAATCGGCAGCATCAACAAATGCAGCCAGTTCAGCCCAGTTGTTTGCTCTGACATCACTCTACACCTCCCCAGGTTAAGGAGAAGTGATCAGCGTCAGTCCGCCGGAAGTCTCCACCCCACCTGGCCAAGGTATGCATGGATTTCCACTTGTCCCCCAAGGGCTGGTAGTCTGCTTTCCCCACAGTAAGTACCCCGTCCTTAAACAGGTTAAGATCAATTGCCAGACGTTCAGTATGAAGAGAATGTGTAACCCCAGCACCTTTCGCTGCCTGGATCTCCGCTTCCTCTGGGCTTCGCCAAGCCTCGCTAAACGTAAGCTCATACCCCTCGGCATAAGCCCATTCGATAAACTGCGCGATCAGTTTAACGAATAGACTCTGCTGTTCTCTCAGGGTCATGTGCTAGGCCTTTGGTGTGGGCGGAGCCGGCGGCGGAGTCTTCGGACGCTTCGCCGGGGGTAGGGCGGCGGCCTGGACTTGGGTAGCGATCTTGTTCAAGATATTCGCCACGTCCACATACCGGCCGACGGCCAGATGGTTAATCACCACATCAATCTCAGCTTTCTCTAGGTTGATTTGCATGTCAAGTGTATCCTGTAATGAGACCATTAACTACTGTCATCGTGTGGCCTGTGCCGAAGGAAACTGATCCAGTGAACCCGGCGGTAAACCACTGTGTCTGGCCAGCCGACCCACCACTGACCATCGGCGCACCAACTGGACCGTACCCTCCTCCTGTATTCCCAATACATCCGTATAAGAATATCTGCATCGGCTGCGAACCAGCACTCGGCGCTCCAAACGCGATAAAGTCCGCCATGATGTTCGTGTGGGAGATGTCCGAACCATTCGACATGCGAACAACCCCAGACGTGCCGTGCAACGTAGTCGAGGTTAAGTGTATCGTCGCACCGCCAGAGCCAACCTCTCCTGCAATAATATGCACATCCCCAGGAATCCCCAAGGCATTGGTGGCGTTACCACCTTGCACAACCGTCAGTCCACCAGAGCCATTCAGTGACGTACCACCCTGCAACTGCAGCGTCCCGCCAACTCCCCCAAAGCTCCCACCACCGATCAACCAGAGCAACCCACCATTCGCAGTCCCTGCGCCTTGGGTCTCTCCCGCAGTGATGATGATGGTATTCCCAGGCGTGATGTTATCAAACGCTTGGTCAGTGATCAGACACGCAGTAATCGCCGTCCCACCACCTCCCCCCGAGCCTAGCAAAAACGCCGCCCCAGGGGTACCAGTTGGATTCGGCAGGTTGGTCCCCACGATAAAGTTCGCACTCGCCTGCAGCGACTGCCCGGGGCCAGTGAACTGCAAGTACCCTGAGTTAAACGTCGGGCTGTAAACTCCCTTCGCCGCGATCCCCAGGATCTGATCCACCGTCATCCCGACATCAACTCCAGCTTGCAATCCCCAGAGAATTTCATTCCCTGTTGGAGTGGAAGCAGCTGGCAATTGGCTTAGATTTGGCATTAGAGATTCATCCCTAGTATAATCATTGGATCTGTTCCGCCGACGACCGACTGCCCCGCAGCCACCGATACAATCACTGTAGCAATCGCCTGGCCGCCGAGGTTATCTTTAACCAAGGCTTGTGCTATCCCGTTGGAGAGTGGGATCAAGCTTGTAAAGAACGTAGCAATGGCATTCGGAGAGTCGATCGTGATATTCGTCCCGCCGGCCAGCCAACTCCACTGCACCGATGTAACCACCACCCAGCTCGGGATAATCAACACCACCAGGGGACTCGCATACCCCGATATGGTGGTCATATCCGCGCCACCAGCCGTGGTCATATCCGCGCTGTAGACCGTGGTCATCGGCAGGCCAGTGCCGTACACGCAGACCACTGGGTCTGGCAACGCTATACAAGGAAACGTCGGCTCGATCTGTTTAAAGAGATTCGTCTCTGGCTGAGCCCAGGGAACGGTCATCACATCCTTAACATTCCGCACGAAGTCCTGAGGCTGCCTCGGCTCGTTATGCTCTGGGCATCGATACATCCCCTGCCAGTTCCTCTCCATCGTTGAGGCTTTACGCTTGCGCCCGCACATCGAGCAGGCGGCATTGAAGTCCCCTGGAGCCCAATAGTCTGCTCGTCCCTTTACCACCGGACTACCCATAGATTATCCCCTTGGCATAACCCAGCTTATGCAGCACTGGTAATTGAGCCTCTAGCCGCTTCCCGATGTCCGTGCGGTACATCACGTTGCTAGGCCATTTAACGTCCCCCACTACCGCATACGCCGCCCGGTGGGCCGCAGTTACCGTTTCCCCGGCACCCGTGACCACCACAACATAGTTGCCCGCTGTGAGCATCTGATTGCGCCTCACCACGGCCCCGCCGGCTACCCTGGGCGCTGAGCCCCATTTGACTTCCTGCCAGTGTAAATGTGGCCAGTCCTTCGTCTTGTACTTAATCGGATACTCCGCCCATGTCCCCAAGGGGTCCTTCGACCTCGGGAAGTCCCCGTGACTCATCACCACACCCAGTGCCACTTCCTCACTCACATCAAAGCTATCCTTGCCCTTGAGCAAGTCCAGCATCCAACCCACCGGATCACCCAGCAAAACCTCTTGTCTTATCGTAAAGTCCGGCCAACCCAGTCGCATAGTGAATTCCAAAGGCCAGGGTCTACCGTCCTTATCCACAATACAGTTAACCGAACAATCCCCAGTATAACCGATAAGCTGCAGATGGTCAGTAAGAGGCTTAAGCAACTTATCAAAAAGCAACGACTTACTCGTGTGCGCGATAACAGTTCCTTGTTCACCGGTGTTCTCCCCGAGGTCGTCGTTCATGAACTTCTTATGTTCAAACGACTCCTCGATCATTCGGCACCAGCCGCCTGGTCCGAACATTCCAGAAACGCCAATCTCAATCCCGTCGGCCTTCTCCTGGAGCATTAACTCCCCAGTGAACTTTCCCTCGCGCTCCCACTTCTCGAGTATAAACACTGCCTCGTCAGGCGTAGACGCAACATGCGTCATGGCCTTATCGGCGGTCCCTCCCCAAGGTTTCATCACGAAAGGCTTCCCTTCTCTGGTGATGTAATCAACCCCTTCCTCCGCCGACCCGACCACCGCGTAAGGCAAGGTCTCAATCCCTACGCTTTCCAGTAACTCTTGCCCCTTCTGCCGATCGAGCTCGAGCTCGGCGGACTTCGCGTTGGCTCCAAAGATCGGGTAGCCTTTCCCAAAGTAGTAGGAGAGCTTATTCTCATACTTAGAATTCCCGCAGAGGACAACAAGATCTGCCCAGTCCATAAGCGGTTCCCAATCCTCAGGGCGATTAACCAAGCCCTCTCCATAGGGACGATCGCCCGCGACATGCGGCGGTAGCCAGTAACGCACTGCATGATCCGCTTCCTTGGCCCTCAAGGCCAGATCAAGTCCAGTACCTTCCCCTTCCAGATCCATTACCAGGACTCTCACGATGCCGCACCCTTTTCCTTGCGTACCCACTGATAAATCGTACAGTAGAGAATCCCAAACCTCTTCGCGGTCTCAGCAATGGTATGTCCTTCGGACAGGTATTTCATTACCTTATCCTTAGTTGTCCTATCATATGCCTTACCTTTCATACTGATCCTCCAGCTCCGCGCGATGCGACTTGCTTGAGTAAGGAAGATATTTCTCCCTTTCCTCCGGGGTCATCTTATCCAAGATCCGCTTTTGCTGGTCAAAGGTCATTTCCTGGAACATATGGACGTGGCTGTCCTCTCCTCTGGCAATTCCTCTAACCAGCCGCTTAACCTCAGCGCCAGACAAATTGTACTTGTCCTGCATGGTCTGGAGCTGATCATCGAACTTATCCGTGTCGTTAGATGCGTAGAGCGCTCTAAGTTTTTTGGCATCCGTGCTCCGTTCAGCAGACGCAAAGGGTGTCTCTTTTGCAGCGTAATATTTATCATAGACCGAAGTGATAGCCGCCTCGCCTTTATTCTCTGTCGCGTACTTAGGAGCGGTATTGAACCCAAGAATTGATAGTCCCGTGTCTTCTCCTGACTTAGACCCTTGATTACCGAGCGAGATAGGCTCGAGGTCGATGAGCGTGCGGTAGAGCGTTTGCTCGAGTTGCTTGTACGCGGGAGCGTTAGGGTCCCGGATCTCCTGGCCATAGTCGTTAACCCCCCTTGCCCATTCTTCGATCAGACCAATTTGCCCGGCGGCCTTCGACATTGCGATATCCCCGACTGCACTCAGCACACCCTCATTCTCAATGTGCTTGTACAGCGAGGCAATCTCCTTGGTGTAGAACATCGTGGAGACCCGCATCGGGTTCCCCTGGTCGTCGGTCTCCCCGGTGCGAGGATAGATGTAATCCATTAATCCAGAGGGAGTCTTGCCTGTCATAGCATAGGTAAGCAATCCCCCATAACCCAATGCCTGGGTCATGTAGAACATGCTGAACATCGGGCGGTCTAACAACCCGCTGGAGGCTTTACCTTTAACTCCTCCCTTGGTAACCATCGCCTTTCCAAGATCAAGAGCTCCACCGCCGAACTCCCTGATGAATCCAAGCTGCCATCCAAGCGATAAGGTATTCGCAACAGCCAAGTCCTTGACCCATCGGTTCCAAAACAGCGTATTGTATGCCATCTCTCCATAACGATTATCCACTGATTTAGCCAGATCCCTCATCACCATCCGCCTGGCCATCGGGTCATTTGCCAGATGCCCATTGACCTTCATCGCCGACCTGGCGTCCTTGAGGAACGACGCAACCTTCAACGCTGGAATCCACTTCTGAAACATTACACTCTGCATCGACTCAATCGCCGCGTAAGGCGCATGCCATACCGCCGACGCCTTGCGTTGCAGAATCGCATCATGGAACTTCTCAATGGCCCTTCCCCTGTAAACCATTGAGAGTTCCGGAGTCAGACCTCCTTCCACCAGGTATTGCAACCCCAGCTGCTCATGCTCCATCAAGTCCCCAGCCTTGATCTGCCCTTTGTAAGCCTTCATCAACCGATTGCCCTGCTTCGAATCCTCGATCAGGCTCCAAATTAAAGAGGATTCCTTAACCATGTGGCCTGCCCACTCTACTGGATTCATGGCTCCGCTTAGCATCTCCTTTGATGCCCGTACCATTCCAGCGGCGTTATGGATCGTAGCAATATGCAAGGGATGGTAGAGGCTCATCGCCAGGCGGATGGGAACCATCTTGTTCTTCATCCACATCATGAGCTTAAACCCATCCCCCACAGGGCCTCGCATGTTCCACAGGCTTCGGGAGTTCAAGGCATTTTGAATAACTGGCGCTGCGCGAGAGTTAACCCAAACGCTCTTTCCATTCGGGGAAGGATACTTCTTCGCCAACCAGGGAGGAATCTTGTCTCCCTTCTCAGCATCCACCGCAAGGCCCTGTGCAGTGAGTTCCTTCAGTGTATCCACTTTCATCTGGGCCATGTTCGAGGCTTGCTGGCGGGCAAGCATGATGTCCTCAGGATTGGTGTACTTGGGTTTGAAGCCAGCCTTTATCGCCTGTTCGTAGAGGTCGAACCCACGGTCCTTTGCGAACCCTGGCTTGGTCCACGACTGCCCGAACTGCTGCGAGAGCCATTCCGCCAGATCATCAGAGCGCTCAAAGATATGAGGGAGATAATGATCCACAGGCTCGTATTCGATTCCACTGGCTTTGTCCTGAGCTTCCAGTGCCTTAGCCCAGGCCTTGTATCCCTCGGCGGCAGACTTGAGTACAGGGTGATCGAACGTCTCTCCCTTTTCAAATCCCCTAATAAACTTCTGCGCCAGCTCGGGATTCTTTGTCCAGAAGTCCCTGCGCACTCTACCCTTTTCGAAGTGTACGGTATCACTCTGCACCCTCTTGCCAATAGCTTCAGCTAGGATAGCCCCGGCCTTACGAGCCTCGATTCCCTTAGCCTCCGGGGCGAAGTTGTCGAGGATGAAGTTCCAGTACTCTTTGATCTTCCCTTTGACCAAGCCCATGCCGACGGCATCAGCGGCTCGAGATAAACCCTTGAACCCATGTGGGTCTGGTGCTCGAGGGGTCTGGCGATCAGCAAGTCGGTAGGCATCGGCGGCAGCCTGGGAAGCACGGTCCGCTACCTTACGGACGGAGTTCATTATCGCCTGGTTATCGATGATGTTGGTGGAGAGGCGCACGACGTTATGAAGCAACTGGGCTTCCGTCGGGTTCTTGATGCCGAACATACGATGCAAGGCACCAACGAACTTACTCCACATATTGGAGAGTCGTTCACCAGGCTTGCGCCAGGACTCACTGGAGATCAGCCAGTCCTGGAAGTCAGGGTTAGATAAAGCCTCAGCTACAAACTCGTGAGGATTGGTTAAACCATAAGGACTGCCGCCGACATCAATAGATTTCCAGCTAGGCAGTTGGTCAGGTTTTGCAGCGTGGCGCTCTAGAGCAATACTCCAAAGCCTATCCAATTCCTTCGCCGCCGGATGATCCGGGCGTTCCTCAAGGAACTTCACTGTGGCATGGTGGACTAGCTCGTGGACTAGAGTCTTAACCGTCCCATAAGGCGTCGGCCGAACCTCAATCCTCATCGGGGAGATCTTGACTCCCTTAACCCCAGGAGTGCTCTGGCGGTTGTAGATAAACAGCCCACCAATTGAGCCATCGTCCTCACCTTTATCATTCTGCAGCATCGACTTGAAATGCACAGGGATGTTGTCTGTTGACATCTTCAGCTTAATAAGAAGCTGATTCATGTACGACAGTGTTGTGTCCTTAGGTGCATTACTCGTCGTGTAGATTAGTTTATCAAGTAACTTATGCGACGACACAGGGACTCCCTTCTCCCCGTTCGCAGCATGGGCATCTAAGTCATCTTGAATATTCCGTTGCGCCTGTGCCCAGTAGTTATGCAGTCCAGCCTCTGTGTCATGGCTGGCAACCCTCGCCTCTTCCACCCCGACCTTTTCCTCTTGCTCAGGGGTAGCCTTGGCCAGTTCATTAACCTGTTGCGAGAGCGCCTCACCCAGGTTTGGCTGAGTCTTCCCAACCTCCTCGGCTACAGTCGATGCCGCCTCTGGATGCTCGATCGCTAGACTCTGGAACGACACTGCAGCCGCATGGGAAGCCTCGTCGGCAGTCTTCACCACTGGATGCGGGTTATCCACAATCCGGATAATGGGCTTCCCATCAGGCCTCACACCCACTACTCTCACCCGAGGCTTATTCGGATTGAGTTTCAAGTCCCCAAGGGGAGGTTCCTTTTTCACCATCGAGGGGATCTCTCCCTCTGGGGTAATTGGGTGCACACCATCAGCATCCCCACCGATCGCACCAGCGGTTAGCTGTACCAGGTTATCAGTCCATTCAGTGATAACCTGTTCCTGGCGGTCTACGTCAGCTTGGTTCTGTCCGGTTGCCACAGCCAGCTTCCCGCCAGCATGGACTGCCCTGTCAATTGGATCTCCCACGAGCCACTGGGCGGTTGAGGTCAGCGGGGAAGCAATCGCACCTACAGTGTTGATCAGTGCTCCACCGATATCCTTCAACCCTCGAACCCACTCCCCAGTCGGTACCTTTGGAATATCCTCGATGTCTGCTCGAGCAGCTTGCACAGCAGAATTACTCTGATCTGTGTAAATCTGCCAGAACCGATTCCCAGACTTATTCAAATCATCCATCGTCGCCCGGCCGAGCTTCGAGGCAGCCCCAGCAAGCTTCTGCACTGGTGTAGGACTATTCGCTTTGCCTGTCGATGGTATATCCTCTGAGAGGGCTGACAGTGGAATACCCAAACCAGCGTTCGAAGCCGCCGGGGCTGCGCTACCCGAGTTAAGAGAGTCGAGGGAGATTGGCATTATTGGTCTACCGCTGGTTCGTCATCAGCTGGATTATCCGAGCCCGGTTCGGCTGGATCTGGGCCGATGTCGTCATCACTACCAGAGTCACCTCCACCAGACCCAGCACTACGGAGCTTAGCCAACTCCCCAGGGTTATACAATCTCCCATTCATCAAGAGCATCGGCTTGCCCTGGACGTTGTACCAGAGATTATCCTTCATCGACCCAATGTCTACCTTTCCTCCCTTCATCGGTAAGGCCAGGGGCTTCGACGCGGCACTGCCGCCTCGAGGCGCCACTTGCCTCAACCCACCGAACTGGCCGTCTTCCTTGGCCTCGCTAAATGCCTGGCGGAATGCTTGGTCCCGCGGGATACCTGGGTTGCTGCGCAGGATCTCCAGTGCCCTCTCAGCCACCGGTTGGGCTAGGGATCTAAACCTTGAGGTCTGCGCCAGATCCGCTGGATCACCATATTGCACAGCCATCTGATCAGTAATCATCTGCACATCAGCGGCCTTCGGTGTGAGGTTAACTCCTCCAGCCTTACGCAAATGCTCTTCCCTCGCCGAGTTGAGTCTCGCCGCCGTCTCTGCCTGCACCGTCCTCGCATCGGTGAGTTTCAGTCCCGCCTGGGTAGCCTTCTCCCTTGCCTGCGCGGCGGCGGTCTCAGCCTTTTGCAGGGAAGTCTGTACTCCATTATGCAACTCTTGTATCAATTGCTCACTATAAGGCGCATGGAGAATCGCTGATACATGAGGATCCTTCGCCTCATCCGGGTGGGTCATTACAAAGTTCTGCAGCGCCGTATGCCAACTCGCCTCGTCATGAATCCCATCTAGGAAGTCCGCCATATCCGTCAAGGACTTGCGCTGCTGTTCGGCTTGCTGAGTCGCAATATACGCCTGCCCAGTTCGGATCGTCGAAGCCGTTTGGGAGTATTGTCTGGCCTCCTCGGGCTTGTCCGAGTCAAGTGCAATCTGCGCCATTAGATCCATCTGATCTGCAGTGGTCTGCCCAGAGCCGATCTTGCCATTATCCACGGCCTGGCTCAGCAGAGTCATCTGCTTCTGTTGCCTCTGTAACTCCAACTGTGAAGTCTGCAAGGCTACTTGTTTAGCCTGAGTCCCAATATGCCCTTGGGCAAGGATATCTGGAAACAGCTGCGCATCCTCTCGCTGTTGCTGCTCTTGTCCCTTAACTGCTGCCCCGGTGGCAATGCCACTTGTGAAGTCGAAGTCACCCATGATAACTCCTTACATTTTGACAGCAGTGACGTTCACGGGGCTGAGATCTCCTCCCCCACCACCGAACAATCCGCTGACCTGTCCAAGGACTCCCTCGGCACTGTTAAAGATCCCGTTGCTTTGCTTGGCAGTGGAGTTGTTCGCATTCGTGGTTGCATTCACTCCACCGACAGCCTCACCTAATGTCTGCCCGGCGGCATTCCCGCCGAGGCCAGTGAGACTCGCAAGCAACTGCTCTTGCTGTGACAACTGCTGTCCAGCGAATGTCTGACCATATTGCTCCAGTGCAGTGGCTTCATTCCCACTTCCCAGATACCCCTGCGAGGCCATCTGGCGGGAGACACCAGTGAGCCCTTGGTTAAGGGTATCCTGAAACGTCCTGCTTGACAGAAACGAATCAGGGTTCTGAATTAGTTGCTGAAGCTGCGTGTTATACTGCTGCTGGTTATTCCATTGCTGCCCAGCGATTTGCGAGGCCTGTTGAGTGATAGCCGAGGAAGCACTAGCGTTACTGCTAGATTTCTTCGATCCCACAATATTACTAACCACTCCAATGGCACCAATGACTCCTCCAGCAATTGCCATGCTCATTTAAGGGCTCCGTGTTTTAGTTTGTTCCCTGGGAGATAGGCTGACTGCGGGTCCGTCTCAGCGATCTCTTTTTCAATCTCAGCGATATCAGTGAGACTTGTCCGGTGGATGGTCATGAATACTGAGTCCTCGAATGCAAACCCTGCGCGTTTTGCGCCAGGCTGAGATACGAAAAAGTCCCCGGCGGAGAGTATCATCCTAGGCTTTCCAGTCTGGACGATAGACATCCGGCCTTTGAGAAGCATAGCAAAGTGTTCCTTGATATGAACTGCTCCGACAATCACCGCAGTCTCAGGGATAAAAATCTCCCTCGCGTACATTCCGTCGGCGAAGTAATGCTTGGTGGGAAACTCATACTGGGGAATCTTGAGTACCTCCGCCTGGAGGTCCAACATCATATCCTTGGTGACAACTGCATTCATGTCGCAGCTACTTGGGATATAAGAATCCCGTTTTTAAAGGTCATCGAGCCGTTGGCGCCGCCGGTGGTGAGCTTCGCAGTGACAATCGTCCCAGTAAATCCTACTGAGAACGCTAGGGAAAGTGACTTGAAAAACATCCACCAGGGGAGATTAAAATCCCCGGTTGGCTCTAGGGCAGGTTCTCCCCGCTGAGGTATCGGCTGGATTATCATGATGTCCCTATATCGTACTCAAGGTCCACCGCCCTGATCCGCAGGGAAGTTTTGGCCAGGTGTCGAAAGTGATACGCTCGTTTGTAGAACGAACCTTCGTCTTTCAGAACAGGCCTTGATACGGATAGATCAACTTGCCTGAAATTGGACCAGGTTTTGTAATCGTTATCTGAGTACCGAACGTACAGGACTGACCCGGCGGTCTGGTCTGCCTGGAACCACATACGGTTGAGAACTTTAACTCGGTTGATATTCGCGGAGTAATTCGGCGTGTAGATATCCACCTGAGGTGTGGAGGTTATTCCAGCATAATTCGTATCAAAGGGATACACGTAAGCTGCATCGATGAAGTTTATCGAGCCGTCGGCATCCCCCTGGACCAGGATCTTCCCGTTAACGTCAAAGGTGCTCTCCATCCACGGCCAGTAGTTCCCCGCGCCATCTGTCCACTGGGACCAGAGTTGTTGCCCGCTATCATAGACCAGAGTAAGGTTCGCGCCTGTTACTGTAAGGATATAGAATTTATGTCCAGCGACCTTCAACGCGGACGAATGGATACTTCCATAACTCCCCGTTAGCGCCGCCTGGAGTAATCTCTCCACTGGCGGGGTAGAGATTATCTGCGTCTTCAGGTTTTGCATCATCGCGATCTGTGGGGATCGAGACTGGTTGTAGGTTAGCCAGTATAAAATATCATCCAGGGATTGGATACTCCCAGCATCGGCACAGCCGTAGGGAGTTATTGCCTCGGGTACAGGGGCTAGCGGGGAACCTGTTGGATTGCCATTATCCAGGAATACCTGAGTGATATTCCTCTTAAAAGCGATAACGTAGGAAAGCTGTCGGTCCAATGCAATCCCTGGACTGCCGTCGGCATTGGCTAGGATGACGTTTAAAGAATCCGCCCAAGTGGGCGTGTTAAGGGGACTTCCCCAAATAGCTCCTGTGATGTCCATTATATACGAAGTCCCGTCGAGGGTCGCCACTCCAGGAACCAGAGTGTTAGAAAACGCTGGTGTCACCGAGGTTAGGGTTACGCCGTCGGCGGAGACTGTGTAAACATCATTACCTCCATTGCAAAGGATAACAATTGGAGAGGTTATCGGAATTACACTGAACCTAAACCGATTCGTAGTACTTGTCCCAGTGGCTACACTCCCCACCAAGCTTCCATTACAGTAAAGACTCTGCCCAGCAACACCGAATACAGAGACTGCTGAGTTCCAATAAGCGTAGCTATACAATCCTTGGCCCAGGTGCGTTCCAAGACTACCCAGGTTGTAGGTGTATTTTACCCCGAGGCGCTTGTAAATTTGGTACTGGCCAGTAACTCCATCCTGTTCCCCGTAGCCATTAATCAACCTCGCATCGAAGTTAGTCGTTCCGTCACGGTTGTCGGTTTGATTAATAAGCGGCAGCTGTTGAGGCTGCTGCATTGTTGGGGCTTGTTGAGCGGGCATTATCGGAACCTGTTGCTGCCGAAGCCACTACGCTGATCGGGCTGGAACATGGTCGAGGCATCCTCAACATCCCAAGCCTCGAGGGCATCTTGGTATCGCTGGGCCATTGACTGACACACCTGTTGGATCGCCAATGGCTGACCCTGGGAGATTTGCTCAGCCAAACCCCAATGCAGGAGGATAAACCATTCCTGCGGGAAGTTCATCTGGTCCGTTAAAGAGATCGAGTTGTTCACCTGGATCTGTTCCAGGGCATGGACTGTTCCAGTAGCAGCGGTAGCGTCGGGGGTCAGCCAAAGCCAGAAGTTGGTGACGAATTGCTGCTTGTCCACGAAGTAAGAGTTGATCGCTCCCTGTTGAACTAGGGTCGACAGGTAATCCCACTCTTGCCGGGATAAGGGAATCAGCGGCCGACGGTTGAAGTTCGAGTCCTGGTAGTAAGCCTCGAGGATCCTCGGCGGACGGGGCTGTACCACATTCCCCGAAGGTCCGATCGAGTAGAGATTCTGTCCAGCAATTGGGGTGATCGCAATATCCTGCTGGAGCCATAGCTTCAACCCCTGCGTCTGGTAGTAATTAACTAGTTCATTCAACCTCGGCATATACTCAGCAAAGTCCTCACTCGAGGGCTCTTGCCCACGGCCAAGGATCTTCGCATCCCACATCGCGAACTGGATGATTCGCTGCGCGGAGTTAAAATAAATCGGTCCTGCCCCTATGGGGGGAGTAACCGGATTAACTGGCGTGGGGACTGGATTCTGGCTCATTTGTCGATATCCAGGATGAACATAAAATGCTTCGGGCTATCCACCACACCAAAGGTGTCGTAGTAGAAAACCCCTTTCCACCCATCGGGCGGCTGCAAGGCTGTATCAAACCTCATAGAATTCCTACTCTCCATAGGAAAGAGCGGGGTCTCTTTATCCCACCAGAGGTGGATGCCCATTTTCTCTTGAATGAGCCAAAGGACCGACCCTATCTTTGGCGGATAAGGTCGGTCCCATTTCATCAATTCCTTCGGATCAAAGACATTCTTCTCCATGATCCCGGAGAATTGGATCGTATGGTTACGAGCGCCATCTGCAAGGACCCTGGAGATTATCATTTATCTTTCCTTCTGTACAGCAATGAAGTCCGCAGTGATCGAGTCCGCGGCGGCAGAGCCCGCCTGGACAGCAATCGTCGGATTCAGGTTCGCCGTCGTGATCGTCCACGGGCCAGTGTAGCCGGTTCCGGCTAATCCACTTGCCACAAAGTTCGAACTCACAACCTGTAACTGCCTGCCAACCACAGGTAGAACAGTCACCCCAGTCACCGGGTTCACGGCGCCAGTACCAGACTGAGGCAGCCAGCCCACCAGGACCGACCCTACGAAGACATTGATGTTCTGGTTCCTATCGATATAGAAACCTACGTCAATGTTCGTAGCTGCAGCCAGGGTATACGCCGAAGCCGGGATGGCCCAGGTCATGGCTGTGCTCGCCGAGACTGTGATCAGTTCCAGAACCGAACCACCACTTGGATGGTGAAAGTAAATCCCGTCCGTAATCGCTGCAAACGGGGTTGCCGTGGTGTCCAGTAACCCTACAATGGCTGAGCTGGTCAGGGTAGAGAGCTGGAACCGCGCCAGGAAGAACATCTTCTTTCCCTGGGTAGCAACCTGCGGAAGCGTGAAGTCCGCCGCCGGAAGCTGCATCGACACGTAGTCAGCATTCGTCGCTGCCGTGGTGAGGGTGACTAAACCTCCATCACCCGCTCCGTGGACTGCTGTACCGGTTGAGCCCTTGCTAACCGTCCAGAGGCCAGTAGAGCCGATGCTGTTGTCGAAGTCATCAAAGAACTGATGGTAGAACGCAGGGTTACTAAACCCCGAGTCTGCCATTGGTCCATACGGCGGATCAGTGGTCGATCCCGCTGGTAGCCGCTGAGGGACCGCATTTGGAGTCGCAGTCACTTGGTTTCTCCTTTAGCTTGGGAATAATGTACGTGGGAATCGCCGATCGAAACCCACGTACACTATCCTATCCCTTACGGACCATTCGATCCCAGGATGCTACGCGGATCGGTATTACCTACCGAGAACCGCATGTACGTACCCGCCTTCGCATTCTTCGTGTCGAAGTCGTTATCCTGGTCGAACTCAGGCCGATCGCGCCAGAACATCTGCATCCCATTAGGGCAGTTCGTTCGGACGAAAAAGGCATGAGGGTTGGTGAAGTAATGGTTCATCTTGATACCACCCGGGAAGGCATTGGTCGCCTTCAGCACGTTGATATCATTGTTCGCCGTTCCGGGCTGAAGCACTGACTTCATAATCCGGTTAGCGTTGAACCACTCCTGGCGTGCAATGTGCAAGCTCTGCGGAAGGATCGAGATGAAGAGTCCTCGATCCGTCTGCAAGCCCATTGCCTGGATGCTGATGTCCTCGAGCGAGGCTTCCATCAGATCTGCCGCCGGGGTCAATACGTTGCTGAACGTACCTCCAGTCGCATTGGGATTTGACGAGGAGCAGAGGGTCTGACCGTTACCATTCAGATACACCGCACCGGTGAAGGCATCGTTGTACACACCTGCAGCAATGTTCTCGACCGTCTGAGTGATCGAGAATGCATTTGCCCAGGCGCGGTTCATGGAGACCTTCTCGTAAAGGTTGTCCTGGAGCTCTTCGTAGGTGACGATATATCCCAGCGCATACGCGATGTGCGTGTACGTTGAGATGACACCCTGAGTTTCGTAATCATAGGTCATTGGCGCGCCTTCAGCTTTCGCCGGGGCAAGGCCGAAACCAGTGATTGCACCGTCCTGCTCGTACGCCATACTGGAGTCGAGCTGGTCGTAGAGGTCCAGATACTCCTTTGCGTGTTCGTCGTACTTCTGTCCCCAGAAGGCATGCACCCCAGGCCAGAGGGCTTTGGGATGACTGCCAGTGGAGATGATACCACCAATAGCCATGTGTTATACTCCCGTGGTGCCAGAGCTGAACTGATGATTGTTAATCATCACCCACCACTTCTGACCACCGCCGCCCGTTGCCGGGTTGGTGACGAAGTGATTATCTGCGCGCTGTGCCAAGCACAGGATACGCAGATTCAGCGTAGCGGTCGTGGCGACCGAAGCGTTGTTGAGGGTAGTACCTGAGACGGAAACTCCAGCTGCAGGGGCAGCATACACGATATTCGCGTTGTTGCCGGCAGCCGCCTGAGTCAGGTTCGTCCCTGCACCACCTTCCTGGATCTCGTAGATGATATTCGGATCATCAACGACCAGGGCGTAGTACGCCGCCGACTGTGCCCCACTCGGGCGATAAGTCAGGCCCAGGTTATTGGGATTGATGTAAGGACCACCAAACCCACCACCTGCCAGCTGAGCCGAAAGCCCAACTGCCACCACAACACCAATCGCAGTCGCACCGGCGGTGCCCAGGGTAATCCCTGAGAGACCAGTCGCCGGATCGCCTGCGGTCTGGAGTTTCACCAGATCGCCAGGGTAATACGCATTCGTATCTCCCGGAGCGATATAATACGGATTCGCTACACTGTTCCAAGGAGTACCAGAGATACTCTTAATTGGAGACAGTCCAGCGGGCTTTGAAGGATTCGTGAAAGCCACGTAAGTTCTCCTAAGTTAGCTAATTCCCACGCCTACCAGGCTGGGCCCTTTTGATTCCTCGATTCAGCACCGGCTTGATATTCATCGAGCGATTTCCTGCATACGCATGATCAGGCAACGGTGCTGTATTACCATCCTTCCCACCTACGGCTTCTCCTTCAAATATCGAGCCCATGATCTGGGCATTCCGCTGGTCGAGGAGTTTCTTGTCCTCTTCCCACCATTCCTGTTTGAGCTTCATCAGTACCAGACGTTCCACAGTACCATTCGCGACTTCGCCCCCGACGATGGAGACGCAGTCGCCAAGGTCCGTGCTTCCGCCCAGCGACTTCGGCGAACCGATCTGACGGGAGTTAACAGAAACCTCTCCCTTGTGGACTAGCTCGTAACCAGCCTGCTTTGCCCGTTCCACACGGGACTCAGCAAACCAGTGTAAATGGAACCCGTCAATCGGCTCGACCTGAAGGCGTTGGACTGGAGCACTCATCGGCACTCGGCGGATACGCTTCTCCCCTTCCTCGCCCTTGACGTTAGCAGGGTTAGGAACGCCGCCTTCTTTAATCTCTCGTTCTTGCATTTTCGTAATCCTCGTTCAGGCTAAAACTTGTTTAACATAGTGTGCACGCCAGGCTTCCATCGTCTTGAACTCCCGATTGGGACCGACGAGTCGCTTGCCGAAACGATCGCAAGCGGCCTTGGCATCATCAGGGAGATCAGCGTAGGACTTACCACCCCCACCACTCGAGCCATTGCGTCCGCCGCCAACCTGCTGCGGGGGAGGATCATCACCTTGCTTGAGATAAGCATTGGTCTCCGCCGTGATAAGGTTCGCTCGCTCCGTCGGAGTGAGGTCCTTGAGCTTGCCTTCCTCGGCCAGTTTAATCCCCATCTGCGTTGCCACAGCTCGCTTGATCGGGTCGTTCTCCCACCAAGGGTTCTGAGCCTTCCACGCCTTGAACTCCGGGGTTTCGGCGGCAGGCTTTGGAGCGGCCTCACGCTTGGGAGTTTCCTTAACCGGCTCTGGCTTAGCCAGCTCGGCCATGATCTCCACTTCCCGCTCAGTGTTGCCGTCGGCCCGAACGCTCTTGAGCTCAGCGGCAAGTTCCTTCCGCGCCGCCTCGACCCGCTGCTTGACGATATCGTCAGTGAATTCCTTCAATGCAGCGATCTGTTCCTGCGCTTCGGCCAGTGCAGTCTTCGTGCTCGACAGCTCGGTATTGAGATTGGATACCTTGCCCTCCAGATTGCGATTTGTAGATCGAAGAATTGGCAGTACGCTTTCTGCCTTCTCGACAAACGACTGGGCGTCCAGCCACGGCACCCCATCATCTCCACGCCATTGCTCCTGCGGGACCCATCCCATTTTGCGAGCCTTGGCTTCGGTCTCCGGCGGGGGAGTTACAACCTGCCCATCACCATTGATCGGCTTACGCTCGTTGGTTTGATCAGTCATTGGTAATTGCCTCCGGCATCGGGGAACGAGTTGCCTCGGTCGAACGATGCCTTTCCTTCACGATCTGGCAGTAGATATCCTGGTCGTTTACGATACGGTACTGGATATCGTCCCAGGGACCTTTGATAACCGCGCCACAGTACTTGGATACCAGGACCTTATCCCCTACACGAGCACGGGGAGTAGAGCCTTTCCAAGCATCCGGGCCGATCGCGATCACAGTCGCCCGGGATTCGATTGTATCCAGTCGTCGCTTCACATCATCCGGGAGCTGGATGACAGAGTTCTTAACCTCCGGATCGTAGGGGAGGATAAGCACCGCACAACCCTGAGGATCAAGCCCGGAGTCGTTCACGGTCTTGTCCTCGGACTGTCTCATAGCACTCTCACACCAAGGCTTGTGGGCACCGAATATATCCAGGTCCACTCCACACTCATTACATATCGGCTTTCTGTTCATCGCCATCTTCATCGTCCTCTATAAGTGATTCAATCAAGTCCTCGTAATCAAGATCCCGGAGCTGCTTCAGGGTCTTCACCAGACTCAGCGCCACCAGATTCAGCGCCGCCGTCTGCTCCGCCGTCTCCGCTAGGAACTCCTCCGCCTCCCATCGACCCCGGATCTCCTTGATCTTGAGATCCAGCATCACTTGGAACGCCTCCGTTACCGGATGGAGCATCCAGCTTTGCCATCCCTCCTCCGTCGGCAGATCCTTTCTTCTCACCGTCGTCTCCTTCGCCTTGACCTTGCAAGGCAGCTATCCGTTCGTTCAGCATCTCGCCATGAGCCTTAACCGTGTCAATAGCAAGCTCGAAGGCCTTGAGCCTCTCGGCCACCCCGACGTTGCCAGCTTCCTTCACCGCCTGTGCCGCCTGGGCTTCGAGGAGATGGATCTTCGCCGGGATGAGGGCAGCCTCGGACTGCATCTTTTTCACCTGCGCCTGGATCTGTGCCATCTTCGGCTGGAGCTTCATCTGCTCTAACTGCAGCTTCGGATTCGGGGGAGTCTTCGCCTTTCCGATGCCAGGGTACACTTGGTCGATATTCTCGACCTTGAGTGATCGAAGGAAGTTCCTCGTTACGACTTCGATGTCATAGCCAGGGGTTTGCAGCGAGTCCTGCTTCACAGCAATGGCCTGTTGGATCTGCATCACGCTGGATGGGGTGTTAGGATCAGCCACCGGGGCGATCTGGTCCGCCGTGCCGAGGTAATCCTCACGCATGATGAAGTGCTTCCCTGCGCCGAACCGCTGGTGCGGGCGGAGGTACAGGGCATTCATAGCGAACCGCTTGCGGAACTCCTGTCGCATGGACTTCCAGACCCGCTTGAAGATCATCTGGTACACTTGCATGCCTTTCTCTGACATGCCTTGGTACGTCGATGCGGGAGTGTTTTGGCCAGGGTTCTCACCAACTTCCGTGTCGCCTGTTCCAGATACCCGGTTCGCGTAGTTAATGAGGAGTTGAATCAACGCTAGAGTAACTTGCGAAGGCTCCGACTTAGGGAACGGAACCATGTTCTTTTTAAGGTCGTCACCGGTCGAGTCAACCCGCTTCCATTCGAAGGGTGCGATCGTGTAGGCACCTCCACGTATCTTAACCCCCCGTCCCAGGAACCCGCCGTTGGAGTTATTAACAGTGGCCGCATCGATGAGCTGGTTGATTCCACTATTGACTGCCTCATTAATCGGGCCGAGGAAAGTTCCGAAGCCACTCTCATAGAAGCCTCCATCCGGCGATGGGATGAATCCGTACTTGGTGTAGAATTCACTTGCCTGGATAGAGACGATTTCCTTAGCTGCATTGCGGCTAATAGCTCCCTCACCTTGGCATCTGGCAACGATTCTAAGAACTTTTCTTGATCCGCCGTCAATGGTGATGACATAGGGTTCTGCATAACCATCCTTATCCAGATCCAGAGAAACGCATTGCTCAAGGGCTTGGAATGGGGTGAGTTCGTCTGCCGCCGGCGGGTTCTGTCCCTTACGCTTTTGTTCCTCAGCGTCACCAACAGGAATCTGCGGGGCAGAGTTAAACCAGGACTCGTTCCTCACGTCCCGATAGATCTTGTTCATCACCCCTTCGTAAATCTCATTACGAAACAGAGGTATGATATGGGTCTTTCGGCTACAGCCATCGAGGCTCTTGGTCCAGTAGTTCACCACGAAGTTCATCGCAGTGACGAAATCGCTTACGGTATAGCCCTTCGTCGCATCGAAGTAAGTCTTGACGAAACCACTCCCCACGATCGACATGTAGATAAAGAGACGATCGTGTTCCTCTTCCCAAGCCTCATCTTGCTCTAGAACCTGCCAGGACATGTGCCGGCCGATACGCTCGGCCTTTTTGAGGAGTTGCTGATCCGCCTCACCTTGGGTACGGAAGCGAACGATGTCGGTGCCCTGAATGATATCCGTGTAAGCATTGGCGGAGAACTGCAATGAACCAATCGTGATCAAGGGAAAGATCACATTCGAAGCGTTCGGCCAGGGGAAGGTCTTGGCTTCTTGGACTTGCATGGCCAGGTTCATCGCCGCCTGCGTACGGCGCTTCCAGACGATACGGGATTGTTCGTCTCGGGCATAGCCAGTCCACACCCGCTCCCCAATCTTACCCAGGTCCGCCTCAGTAAACCGGTCGCAGATGTTCGGCTCTTTGATAAGATCCTTATCAAAGGTAATCGAATTGTCCAGGTTCAGGTCAAACATTTACGCAGCCTTTACACATTGCTTACAAACAGGCACACGATTACGAATAGCACGGCGAGTAGACTTCCACCATGACCAGCCAAGTAGTGATTGTCTTCCACAAGCTACTGGACCTTCACTATGATAACGACCAAACTGGATGTGAAGAGTAGTTCCCCTTGGTGGTAATACATAAAAGAACCTGCGTATCATAATCGTCTCCTTCAGTATCCTGTTACTGCAGATCGTCCATCACCACCGCCCCGGAGTCTCTGGGACTCAACCTCAAACTCTTCCTCTTCCGGAGTAGCATCATCTCCCTCCTGCGGCGAGATCTCCTCAAACCCTCGAAAGAGTTCCGTGGTCGAGTCGAACTGATCATCGAGAATAGCTTCCACACCAGGAGTGAAATGAAGTATCTCATCTTCGTACTCCTCATACCAAGTGGCGGATTTATTAAACCTCACCGCACCGGCCTTCATACGCTTTTGAAAAGCCCTGCCTCGGGCGGCCTTATCCTTCACCGACATCAAGGGGATGAAGTTAATCCAGATGTCCCGCTTCTGCATCTCCGCTCGGATGAACGGCCAGAGGGTTTTCCAGATAACCCCATCCTCTACGAAGAATGCTTGGGGATGCCATTGCTCTTCAACGGAGAAGAGTTCTTCAACGATTCCGGCGGCGTCCCAGCGGCCAACGCGCTGATCCATGACATGACTGACATGGTCGAGATCCTTTCCGCCAATAGTAATGCTGCTCCGGTTCGCACGATCTTGCGTTGATACAGCGAAGTCAACGCCTGCGGCGACGACTTTAAAGGCATCCCAGTCCTCCGGCCGCATGGGGAGGAACTGGTCTCGGGTAACATATCGGTCACTGGAGTCTCGAGGGTCATTGAGATATTCTTGAGAGTATCCACCAGCGTCACCTTCGTTTACAAACTCTTGGCGAATCCCCTTGAGACGTTCGGCGGAGAATTTCTCCGGCCACAGGATCTCAGAGAAATCGCTGAATGACTTATGCGCCTTGTAGAGCTTCGATGCCCAGGCTTTGTTTTTCATCAATCGACTTAAAAGGGAATCTTCATGGAGGATGGTGCCGTGGACACGGATCTTTCCGCCGTCTCGCAAGGTCTGCTTCGCCGCCCGGAAGAACCATCGGCGGAACTTCAGCCGCCTCTCCCGATTCTCCACCTGCTCATCATCCTCAATGTCGTCCGCGATAATGAGCCCAGGGCGCTTGCCATGCCACTTGCGACCGCGAATCTTTTGCTCAGCGCCACGAGCAAGTATACGGAACTGATAACCGTCAGTACACTGAACAATAATATCAGAACGCTGATCAGTAACAAACTTGTCAATAGCGAAATCCCTGCGAAGGTCCTCGTTGTCCCGAAGCTCGTCGGCGATGTCAGAGAGCATTTCAATTGCCATCTCCTCACTTGAGCCGAGGATCATCGCGTATTCTTCCCAGCGAAAAAGAACCGCCGCCAAGGCGAAGTCATGCGTGAACGCAGTGGTTTTCGCATGATTCCGTGGGGCGGCAGTAGCAGCAGCAGTCACCGGGAGACAATAGCGAGACCAGACTTCGCGATGGAAGTCGGGGGTGGGTTTCGCCTGATCATAGCGGGGGCTCAGGTAGATACCTGAGAGCGCTTCGACCTTCTCCTCGGTTAGCTGGGGCATTAGGGTGTGTCTGGGAGAATGGATAGGTAGCCGTTTAAGGCAAGCTTCTGCCCGGAGCTGGTAATGGCAATACAGTTGAGTACGTAAGTTGTTCCAAGGACTCCGCCGGTTACAAGCTGAGTAACAGTCGATACCCCAACGACATCAGGCAGACCGCTGAGTATATTCGCAGGACTCTGGTCATTACCACTCCAAACGCTGGCTGTAACAATGGCGGAGTCGACTATCTCGTTGGTAATGGAGAGCCTAGACAGGAACTCAAACGTTAGCAACAAGATCTCACTGACGTTCTTGGCAGGGAATATAACTCGATTGGAGACGGTCATTGGCAACCCCGCAGGGACGTTCCTTGGTTGGAGGTACTACCAGCAACCGCAGGGTTGTAGTATCCACACAGGGTTCCCCAGCCAGTCGCTGTTGCCAGGGTACCGAAGTCTGCACCAAGAGCAGCCGTAGTGGTGGGGATAAGGTATCCCGCCGAGGCACTTGGGAAGTCCGTGGTGCCGGTGTACAGGCCGTTGTAGACTGGTACGCCGCCCGACGACCCGATCTGGGGAGGATAGATACTCACTGGGTTGTTAGCGTTCTGGTTAACACTCATAACCACAGCGAAGCCGTTAGCTCTGGTCAGCACACTGCCGCCAACATTCACTGGGCCAGTCGAGGCGCCAAAGTTTGTGGTGCTCGCGGCATCAAGGGAATTGGTTAACGGGAGTCCAGCAACCTCGAGGACTTCATAGACCCAGTAGACATTTGTCGCCCCGACACCTCGGGTGAAGGTCAGGGTGTGGATACCAGAGGCAGCGTTGAAGAACGAGTACAACGAAGCACTGTTGTGGCGACCAGGAGCATTAGCGGCGTTGATCTGGAGGTCAGGAGTATATGTGCCGCCGGCATCGGATACAGATACTGGGATGTTGCTGTTATTGGAGGTATCCAGGTAGTTCACCAACACAAGGATGGTGTTGCCGCCCGTTACTCCAGAGAGAGTATACGTCGGGTTAACACTGGAAAAGGTAACTACCTGTTTCCCGGAGGACTGGACCAGGCTTGCGCTCATGGATAGTTCGCCGGGTAGGCAGTATTGAGAATCGGGTTACTGTTGATGTAGGGCAGTACGTTTGTGGTCCAGTTACCATTACCCCCAATGGCAATCATCCACCAGATGTTCTTAGCATTCAGGCCATAGGTGCCAGTGCCTTGGGCTGCTGCGCCGATGTCGGGCACGGTATAGGCATAGTCATTTCCGTTTGAACCATCGCCCTCGACCAAGGCGAAGTACGGCATAGCATTTGGGCGTTGGTCGGGGAAGCCATCCAGGCCTAGGTAGCCACGCTGACCCCAGGTTAGATTCCCCGGCGCACCAGAGGCACCGAAGACATCCGGCGTGCTCATGGCAAGGCGATTGCCAGCCTCGACAGCGACCATAGCCTCGACCTGGGATTGGGTGTTTCCAGTGCCCATCCAGTTATTCTGGGTTAGAACGTTGGTCTTTGGGAAGCTCCCAACGATAGCAGCGTTGGTTGCCTGCCACTGGATAATCGCACCGGTGGGGGAGAAATCCGATCCGCTCGTCAGGGCAAGGGAACTCTCTTGACCAGTTACGTTGTAGAAATACGGATCAGCATCGTAATTGGCGATCCCCGCACCAGCCTGACCAGCGGATTGATGCGCCGCCAGGGATGCGAACAACGCCTGCCAACGGGCGGCTACTGACGGTCGCCACCAAGCCACACTAACCGCTGTGGTGTGTACACCATCAGGGTCGAGGGTCCAGAAACCAAACTGACCACCAGTTGGGCTCGAGCCGTAAGAGGAAGTGTTATAGATATAGCTGGGGATGCAGCTGGGTGCAGTCGCTGGAGAGCTGACAGAGCCAAAGGCCTGTCCCCAGATCATTACACCATAATGCTTACCAGGGTAATTGGTCTGGATATAATCCCTGGCCTGATCAACGTTCGACCAGTTGTATGTTCCAGCAGTAGTATCCTCGATGCTGTTCCAGTAATGGATATCCATATATCCCAGGACATTCGCATTACTGAGGGTAAGGTCAATCTCCGCCCGGCGGGAAACCCAGCGGGTGTCAGTTGACTTCACCACCTGCTGTGAGAGACTAGAATGCCCAGGGCTCCACTTCACCGTATGAGCCGGTGGAGCAGGTGAACCCTTGGTGAGGATCAAAAAACTCATGCAATGCCTAAGTTCACCACGATCGGGGTTGACGTGGCGGCGGCAGTTGCGGTGTTGTCCGTTGCGCCTACGCCGCCGGTTACTGCATATGCGATCTTGTTAGTAAAGACCAGCGGCATCGGCAGGGGGATCACCACACCTGCGCCCTGGGAGTTATACGGAATCGGGAAGACATCCGTGTCGCTGGTGGTACCAAGGGTGATAGCCCCCGAGACATCGTAGAAATGGAGGTACGCTACCGCACCAGTTCCGTTATAGGCGTAGATGTAATAGACTTGACCAGCGGAACCTTTGGGAGTCTGCACCGCATTGGTGGTGGAGACAATCCGGACACTGGATCTTGAGGCGCCGCCGGACACTGCGGCCTGGGGAGTAACGCTAACCAGGGCAGAGCTGGGACTGGCAGACGATCCTCCGGTAATGCCGTTGGTGACGTTGACTTTAACGTAGCCATTAATGTCTGTCTGGAGATCAACTCGGAAGCCATCGGTTAATGTTACTGGAGTGCTATGGTAGACCCCACCGATCTTGGTGGGGTTTCCTGCATCGGCGGCGCCAGAGGCTACGTTGCCGCCCGCTACAACTCGTAGGTACCCCGCCGGGTTGAGTGAGATCGCACTGATGTTTCCTGCAGTAAGGGTAGGATCAGTCGATTCAACTCTTGCACCAGCGGGGGTTATGCTGAACGCACCACGAGCATCGGTGGTGTTATCCGTAAGGGAGGTGCCACCACCACCCGAGCCTTCCACTACGTTAACCCGCAGGGCACCTTCGACATCCAGGGTGAAGGGGTAGATGTTCCCTGCGGTGAACGATGGGGTGCCTGTGACGCACGAGGCCATTGCCAAGGTGCCCTTGTTGGCGCCGAGGGCTGCAGCTTGGGCGATGAGCAGGCCATTTACGCTCGAGTCGAGGGCTGCGCCGGCGGGTAGAGGGAGACTCGCCGCAACGACCGGCAGTGGGTTGCCAGTGCTAACCTTAACCGGGTCCCCAGCATTTTGAGTCTCAAGGACTACCTTGACGTGCTGGAGGTTAGCCGAATCGAGATACGTCGCAGAGCTCTGTCCGCCGGCGACGGAGACTCCGTTGAGGAGAACACTTGAGTCACCAGCCATTAGTTTGCTCCGAAGTTGCCCACGGTGGGCTGCAGGTATTGCGTGGTGGAACAATCGACAGTAGACAGCGCTCCGCTCTTGAGTGAGACGACCGTCGTGCTTGCTGTTGGAACAGTCAGAGCCCCGCCGCTGGTCTTACCGGAATGGGTGCAGGAGGCGCCGCTTGCGGGCTTGAACGAGGCAATGGTCAAGCCCCAAGGCGCGCCGCTGAAATTGTTGGTCGCCGTGGTCGAAATAGCGGCTGCGGTGGTTTGGACGAAGCTGGCCCATGCTGAAGTCACATTCGTGTTATGTGTATCGACGCTGGCAAAGCCGTTTGTCCATCCGCTGATAGCGTCACCCGAGCCATTTTGCGTACCCATCGATAGCAACAAGTCACCATTTGCAGTAGGTGTGACGCTGCTGCTGGCCATGCTGGTAGTGGTGCCGGTCGTCGTCGTTCCGCCGACATCGCAAGGGGATGTCGTAGCGACCCCGCTGTACTCTGCGATGGCTATGGAATAACCCTGGCCGCCTCCCACAGTTGGGTTCACAGTGATGGTATGCGTGCCGGTCGCGGTGTTGGCGACGTAATAGATCGCGCCATTCCAGCCGGCGCCCGGATTTACCAGCGGTACGCAGTTGCTTACGGTCCCGTTGCTGTCGGTAACGGAGGTGAATGTTTGCCCGCTGCCAGCGAACGTGATCAGGATGGGGATGAAGTCCCCTGATGCCACGCCAGTTAGCGTCAGCGTCGGTGAAGTGCCGGTGTAGAAGCCATCTGTGTATACGTGCTGGCCAGGGACGAGGGCCGGCGCAGCAGCCGCAGAAGCCGAGACCAGCGCCAAGAGGAATGGGATCAGTTTCTTCATAGACCCGCCAAGTACGAATCCAGCGCTGCATTCGCCGGGATCACAGACTCCAACACGCTATCGCTTCCCCAGCCGGTGCGCAGCTCACCGCCACAGCTGAATGAAGCCAGTGGCGCCTGGCACGCGACCGTAGATGTCACCGTCTCAAGCCCATCGTAGGAATTGTCTCGCGTGTCCACGATTCCAAGGTTCTGGTTCTCTCGTTGCGGATCGAACCATTGCCACCACAGGGCGAACGTGAACGGATAGACCCCGTCTGCGGTGTACTTTGTGTTCTGTAAGGTCTCCACCGTGCTTTCAAACGCAGCGCCGCGCAGAGCCTGCGTCGCGAAGTCCTGACTCGGACTCGCCTGAGCGACGTTGCAGGTGGTTGTGGGATTGGTAGGCGTCACGCTGGCCGTATAGACGACCGTCGCACCGCTCGCGCTATTTGGATCAAGCCCGCTGATGTTGTACGTCGAGTCGGTGCAACTGGTCTGGATGGGAATGCTGGTGGAGAACTGGTTGGGCGTGGAAACGGTGCAGGTGACAGTGGTTCCTGATCTCGTGCACGATGATCCGGGGTAGGCGAAGATCGAATCGAAGTTCGCCGAGTTGTAAATGCCCATGCCAAGGGCCATGTCGCCGGCATAGGTGTGAACGAAATCCACCATGGCCTGAGTGATGGAGGTCGTCGCCGGCAGCATGCATGCGCTGACATATGGCGCGATTCCAGCCAAGACGTAGCGGTTGGGGGGGGTGCCCCACGTCCCGCAGGTATCCAGTCCGATATTCAGCGCGCCGGGCAATGTGGCCTGGATTTGGTCATAGAAGGTCTTCGCATAGCGGGCCGCCAGGGTCGTATCTAGCGTGCCCATGTCGGCGGTGAATCCAGCACTCGAATACCCGCCCGTGCATACCGACGAGTCGCCAACGCCGTCGATGCAGACCACGTTCGAGCCGATGTAGGCGCTATGCGCCGAGCGGCCGTCCTCATCCATTGCACCGGTCCCAACGCCCCAGCCGTTCTGGATGTATTCGGCTGTGATCGCAGCACCGCTCGCCGGCGCCGTGGCGAATGTCACTGAGAGGGCGCCGGTGCTGTAGTTGATCGTGCCGGAGATCGCGCCCGCGCCGGTGAGCGTGCCGGCGGTCGAGAAGTGTCCGTTACCGCCATCGCCGCCAACTAGATCGCCGGCAGAGAAGATCCCAAGGCTATTGGCCGAGACTGTGCCCGAAAGGGTTGCCGAAAACGTTGTCGTGGCGCCGTTGCCGGTGCCGACCGATATGGCCGCGCCCGGTGAAGGACAGATCCACGTTGCGAAGTGCGAGCCGTGGCAAGTGCCGCTCGTACCGAAGGTGGTATAGCTCGATCCCCACGCCGTGTTGAGGGCGGCGATGGTGCCATACTCACCGGTGAGCTGCGTATAGAGCGCCTTCTTCGAGTACACCGTCGAGTCGGTATAGATCACGCCGCCCTGGCGAGAGGTCGCCCACTGGATTGGCGACATCAGTGCGACCATCATCGACAGGCGGAAATCGTTATTGCCGACGGTCGGGCTTGTCCTGAAGTCAGGACCACCATTCATTCCGTGCGTGTCGTCGGAGTCGCACATGGTGACGCCGATGAAATAGCTTTTGTCCGTCGCGCTCGCCGCCATCGTCTGCATGTAACCGTAGTCACCGGCTGCGGACAGGGCCGTCTGTACATAGGTAACCCACGCCGGATCTTCATAATCCGTGACGCTGGGAAAGGCGTTGGTCATGTTCCAGAATTGGCTCGACGCACCCATCAGGTCTTTGGTGGGCGCCGTGGACCATCCAAAGCGGTTCGTCAACGCTTCAGAACAAGGCTCTTCGTTGAAGATATAGGGCACTTTTGGAGCGGCCGGCGTCTGCCACGGCACCACATAGGCCGCGCTGAATGGGCCGGTCATGTTGAATCCCCAGGACTGCATCCGGGTCAGTTCCTGAATGGCCCAGGCGGTTTCGTTGCCGTACTTCGTGGTGACGTACTGAGCGTAGTTCATCCCCGATTCGTCATTGCCGTTGGACGTGTCGTCCATGACGAAAAAGCCGCGGCCGAAGTACGGATGTCCAGCAGGAGTGCAGAGCACTTTATGGCTCGCGACGGTTGCGAGACCGAAATAGCTCGTGCCATTCGGGTTGGTGCAGCTGGCGTTGGTGACGCCCCCGTAGGCGTCATAACCAATTACGGTGCCTGCGACGCCGCCGAACGGCCGCGCGCTAGCGCTAAGCCCGAAGCAGAGCAGTAGTAGGGCTAGCCAGCGCATTAGAAGTACTGGCAATCGAAGCTAATGACATCCGTCGCACCACTGGCGCCAGGGATGTCCAGCACTGCGGTAGTGGTGGTGCTCGAATGCTCCGGCCACTCACCCCACCATGTGCCTGCGGCCTGCAGCGTTCTGTCCCCTACGTTGCAGTGATAGCCGTTCGGCGCGGTGAAGCCGGTGGCGCCGTTGAAGGTTATGGTGATTGATGTGCACGGGCCGCTGGCGAGAGTCACCGTGCCGGCAAACGGTCCGCCAGTATGTGCAGAGGGTGTGCAGCCAGTGCCGGCGACGGTGAAGGTGGTATTGGCGGCGATGTCCGCGAGCACCGTGGCGTTGGTCGCCGCGCAGCCCATCGTCGTGCTGGTGGAGTTGCTGATGAGACACGGCGCTGTCGCGCCCACAACCGTCGTGGTGCCAGGAGTGATGGAGGTGGCCGAGCCGCCCGCATTCGCCAGCACGAACGCATCAGTGGCAATCTTAGTGGTGTTGTCGGCAAGGGTCTGCGTAGTAGCCGTGGTGCCGTTGGGCAGCGCTGGGGTGCCCGAGAGATTGGCCGCAGTCGTGGCAGCAATTGTGCCACTACCTGTTACACCTAAACTTGCTCCAGTACCAACTAGCATTGCTGCAGTTGTATTGGTAGCGCCAGTGATAGCGGAGAAGGCTGGTGAGCCACCACTGGCGGCGTTGATAACCCCAGTGGTGATGGAGAGGTTCGTTCCGAGGGTTAGGCAAGAACCCACACTGCCGTTGGAGGCATAGTAGACCATCTGGTTGGAGGTGCAAGTGGGAAGATTCCCAGTCCCGCCGCCGATGTTTCCAGTTACCCCACCGTTTTGGTTCGGCCCTCCCTGAGCAAGGGCTAGGACTGGGAGAAGGGCTAGGGCTAGCCAGCGCCAGGGCTTCACTTACTCTCTCCCTGGAGGACGGCGAGGGTGACGACACCACTCGTGTAAGCAGAGACATTGAGCTGCACCGCCGACACGGGGAGGTTGAAGTTACTCACCGTTCGGGTGATAACGTTGGCCAGGACTGCGTGCTGGACCATGCGGCCAGAGGTGACCATTGCCCCGGCGGGAGCGGTGTACGAACCACTCAAGGGCGAGGTGAGGGTGTAGCTCGAGGCCGAGAGAACCGAGGCTACGTTGTACCAGCCATCGAGGATGCCGCAGCTATATAGCTGGACCAGATCCCCTACGCTGAGGCCGTGGGTGTTGCCATCACCCGAGCTAATCGGCGCATTGCCTGGGTTGAGGCCGTAGTCGCCAGTGACGGTGATGACTGTGCCGGTGCGAGACACCCCGACCACTGTGCGACCGCTAACCGCCGAGAGGTCGTCGATGCAGTAGAAGGCACTGGCCGTTGCTGAGCCACCGCTGGACATCGAGATCGCCAGACTAACTACGAATGGTGTCTGATACCAGTCCAGTGGGATCGGGGCGCTGTACCCGACGGCAGAGAGAGATACGCGAACCGGGCGCACTTAACAAACCCCTGGGAGTTTACCAGGCATCAGGGTGCCGCCGAACCGATGCTTTTGTCTGATCGGCACCGACGGCGAGGGAGGGGACTGGTCCGGTGCCTTGACCTGCGGGCAGGTCTTCCCACCAGGACTCATACCACTATGGCTGGGCAGGCGAGGCGTCATCTTGCTGGTCATGGAAGACCTCCGAGTCAATGATCTCACTACGCTTCCGGCGCAGCAAGCCGACGAGATTCTCGCCGAGGGATTCAAGGTGGACATGCATCGAAACAGGGGGAGCAGCCGGTGGCTGGATAACCCTGGCGCCATAGCCGGCGGCTTGGGAGGCGATCTTCAGGGCTTGCAGGACGAGCTGATCCGGGACCGTGGCGGCAGGCTTGGATAGCTTCTCCCGCAGGATCTCCATCGAGCGGCTCACCAGGCCCTTGAACTGGGTGTCGATGGTCTGCGCCAGCACTGGGTCCACGAGCTCATTCCGTCGCTGAGCGAGCTTTGCTTGAAAAGCATCGCTGCAGATAACCTGGGAAATCCAACTCGCCGAATACCCGAAGCGAACCGCCAGCTGATCCTGGGAGATACTCGGCTCACTCAGAATCATATCAATCATCGCGTCGTGCGTGTAGTGGATCTTTTTAAGCGCACCGGTATAGACAACGTGTGGCTTGGTATCAACGCTAACGTCAACGTCAACGCAGGTGGCCGAGACCTCGCGAGAAGTCTCTGAGGGACCCGCATCGCTGAGAAAATTCTCCAACGAGGCCTCGGCCAGATCTGAACCAATGGATGACATGCGGTGTCGGACGATTCCGGTAGCGGGTTAGACCAGTGCGCCGATCATACACATCGCTTTGCAATAGGTCAAGCCCTTTTCCTCAAGCGGCGGGATTATTTTACAAGACTGTCGGGGAAGCCCACGTAGAGAACGGGATGCGAAACGCACGTAGAGAATGTCGAAAGGAAAAAACCTGACAAAATGGGTTAAGGTGGCGCGCCCCTCCGCGCGATTTGCCCCTCCCACGGTCCCGAAATGATTATCGTTACCATCCAGGTCCGCAACGTGGTGCGCTGCGATGGGCT
>Ga0134126_10000535_pt1 | contig 48315 bp, 41 predicted proteins | sample KB31752_FD_96881 | JGI IMG/M metagenome (GOLD analysis project Ga0134126, IMG submission 96881) | Terrestrial soil microbial communities with excess Nitrogen fertilizer from Kellogg Biological Station, Michigan, USA - KB3-175-2 | ecosystem: Environmental > Terrestrial > Soil > Unclassified ...
CAGTACCGTTTTGCCCACTCCTGCACCACCAAATAAACCAATTTTTCCACCTTTAGCATAAGGCTCAATCAGATCAATTACCTTAATACCTGTAAATAAAATTTCAGGAGCAGTACTTAAATTTTCAAATAACGGCGGTTTATTATGAATTGGGCGGCCATTTTTTTTGCTTACCTGTGGTAAACCATCAATAGCATCGCCTGTTACATTAAACAATCTTCCGTTAATATCTTCACCCACCGGCATTAATATGGGAGATCCGGTATCTACCACTTCTATACCACGTTTCAGACCTTCGGTTCCGTCCATAGCGATGCAGCGAACACTGTCCTCACCTAAATGCTGCTGAACTTCCAGCACCAGTTTATCACCATTTTCTTTAGTGAGTTCCAGCGCGTGGAATATTTCAGGAAGCTTGTTATCGCCTTCAAAATGAACGTCCACAACCGCTCCAATGATCTGTTTTATTTTGCCGGTATTTGCCATATAATTTTAATTAAAAAGTCCTTATTTTAATTTGGCGGCAAAGGTAAGGGATACAGTTAAAAAAGACAACAATGATTAAAGAATAATTTGGCTGCTTTTTCGCGTTAATTGTTCTAATAGATTTTTAATTTCGGCTTTGGTCACTTTGAAAGAGAAACTTTCATTATTTGTCTGTTTGCTGTAAGCTCTTTCATAAAAATAAGAATCACAATATTTGTCTGTTTACTAAGGGCAAATCTTAAAAAAGAAAGTCTCGTTTGCGCTGTGGGTAATGTCCGTACTGTTCGCAGTCAGCCTGCTAATGCGGGGAATTCAAAATACACACCAGATGATTGATGTTCAGATTTTTTAGTTAACTTTATTTGTCTCAAATTATCTTTCGTTTATGAATGATATAAAACGCAAAAAGAATGAATTTGAATACGAAAGATGGGTAGAAAAGGCAGATGGAAGCAGAATATATTCGTTTGAAATAAAAGGCAGGCTGGGTTGGAAGGCATTATATCTAAAAGAAGTTAACAGCGAAGAAATAACTTTAAGATTTTGGCAGGAAGTGTATGATGAAAATAATGTTTTAAGAGAAATTCATGAAAAATACCCTATTGATAAAGGGCATAAAAAATTATAAAAATGATTACAAAAAAAACAATTGCAGATAAATTGTTAGCTTATTTGCAACATCACCTTTCATTGACGGAGCTAACTGATTGGGCCGAAAAATCTCTTAAAGATTCTTCTTATCAGGATGATAGTTCTCATACCATTCGAAATATATTAGCCCAACTTGGGTTAGCAGATGTAAAATCTTTTGGACTTGAATGGAAAGATTGTGAAAAGATTATGGAAGAATTAGGTTTTAAATTGGAAGTAAATGTTTTAGAAATTGCGTAACTAAATCAGCCTCGAATTATACGAATATCTTTAGTCGTGCTAATTTATGTGATTAGAGGCAATATTTTTTATATAGCTAAAAACAGGAATCCTATATATTTGTTGCTTTACTCTAATTGCAATTTACCTTCTCCTCACCACTATATTTCCCGATTTAAAATATTTCCCAACAACGGGCAAACGCTGGAACTCTTTCCATTCAACATTCAAAACAAACCAGATATATAATGCCAGCAATAATGTTGCAGAAATAAAGTTGGCTAAATTTCCGTTGAAAAAATGAGCGAACGCTTCGTGAATAAAAAATAAAAGAACAACGATAACAATATAAGCGCAAAGTTTTTTCCAGGCATAGGGAATCCGGTATTCTTTTTGACCCCATATATAGCATAGGATCATCATTATTAAATAACAAAGAAAAGTTGTCCAAGCGCACGCCATGTATCCATACTTTGGAACGAAAATATAATTGAGAATTATGGTAATACTTGCTCCAATCATAGTGATATAAGCACCTGAAAGTGTTTTTTGGGTTAGTTTGTACCAGATAGCAAGATTGTAATAAATTCCTAAAAAAATATTTGCCAATAGTAAAATCGGGACTACCCTTAAACCTGCCCAATATTTCGGGCCTATAAAATGTTTCCAAATTGGAAGATATAAACTTACCAGGAGGAACATTATTGTAACCACTATTACAAAAAATTTCATAACCCTGGCGTACACTTTCTGCGGATTTTGGCCTTCAGCTTGTTTGAAGAAAAATGGTTCTGCTCCTAATTTAAATGCCTGGATAAAAAGTGTTATCAAAATAGCCAATTTATAGCACGCATTGTAAATACCAACTTGCTGATCTGCAGCAGTAGGCGAAACCGGCAACCACCATCTTAACATCAATCGATCGAAAGTTTCATTGACCATCCCGCCCATGCCCACAATTACTAATGGCAGAGAATAGATAATCATCTCTTTCCATAAAGTAAAATTGAATTGCCATTTAATCATCGAAATCTCTTTACTCAGCAACAGTAGCGTAATTACTGATTGAATCAGGTTTGCAATCAAGACATACACTATAGGATTGGTGTTTGTGTTATAAAAAAGCAATACAAAAGAATTGGAATTTGCTGCAATTTGTGAAGGGCAATAGCTTATAAAAAACCAGGTGAAAAATATATTAATCAGTATTCCGCCAACCTTTATCAATGCGAATTTCCTGGGTCTTTCTTCTAATCTGAGTTTTGCAAAAGGAATGGTACCTAAAGCATCAAGACCAATTATAAAAATACCCAGGTAAGCGATTGTGGGCACATCCTGTAACCCTATGATATCCGCGAAAGGTTTACGCCACAACCAAAGTAAGGAGGTAAACAATAAAGTAGAGAAAATTAATGAAAGTGAAGCAGTATTGTATAGTGTGCTTTTATATTCTTTACGCGATGAAAATCGGAAATAAGTTGTCTCAAATCCATAAGTAAACACGACGCTAATAAAAGACGTTGCGGCGTATATCAACCCCATTTTACCGTAATCACTCGTCTTGGCAAGCGTGTATGTTAGATATGGCGTTAACAGGTAATTGATGAATCGTGCAGCAATAGAGCTAACGCCATACCACATCGTTTGTCCTGCTAATTTTTTTATACTGCTCAAAAAATATTGGGTTTAAAAAGGAGCAAATTTAACCGTATAAAATTTAAAACTAAAATGGAAATTATTATCAACTATTTTTCACTAATTTCATTGCCATCAATTATTTCACTACATGTTAGTCAAAACTTTCGGGAGCGCTGTTTATGGGGTAGAAGCTATTACTATTACGGTGGAAGTAAACGTGAGTAGCGGAAAGTTTACGTCGATTGTAGGTCTCGCCGATAATGCCGTAAAGGAAAGTTTGGAAAGAATGGAAAGCGCCATCAAAGCAAATGGCTATCATTTCCCCAGGATAAAAGTGGTGGTAAATCTGGCTCCTGCCGACATTCGTAAAAGTGGAACTGCTTTTGATCTTCCCATTGCGTTAGCCACTTTGGGAGCAAGCGAGCAATTGGAAAACGCCGAAAAACTCACAGACTACGTGATTATGGGTGAGTTAAGTTTAGACGGTACTGTGCGGCCTATAAAGGGCGCTTTGCCCATCGCCATCCAGGCAAGAAAAGAAAATTTCAAAGGATTGATTCTTCCAAAAGAGAATGCGCGGGAGGCGGCTATGGTTAATAAGCTCAATGTATATGGCGTTAGTCACATTAATGATGTCATTGATTTTTTTATTGATGAAAATTCCATTCAGCCAACTGTTGTAAATACGAGGGAGGAATTTGCAAATGCACAAAGTGATTTTGAAATAGATTTCTGTGATGTAAAAGGCCAGGAAAATATAAAGCGTGCATTGGAGATAGCAGCAGCAGGCGGCCATAATGCCATTTTAATCGGACCACCCGGAGCCGGTAAAACCATGCTGGCAAAACGTTTGCCGACAATCCTTCCACCACTTAGTTTACAGGAAGCATTGGAAACCACAAAGATTCACAGTGTAGCCGGCAAGCTTCCTGAGAATGCAACCTTAATTTCCAAGCGTCCATTTCGCTCACCTCACCACACTATTTCTGATGTGGCCCTTGTGGGTGGAGGAGGAATGCCGCAGCCCGGAGAAATTTCTTTAGCGCATAATGGCGTTTTGTTTTTGGATGAATTGCCCGAATTTAAAAGAACTGTTTTGGAAGTAATGCGGCAGCCAATGGAAGAAAGAAAGGTTACCATTTCGCGAGCAAAAGTGGCGCTGGATTTTCCATCGAGCTTTATGCTCATTGCTTCTATGAACCCGTGCCCATGCGGGTATTACAATCATCCTGAAAAAGAATGTAGTTGCCCGCCAGGCGCTGTACAAAAATACCTGAACAAAATTTCAGGGCCTTTATTAGATCGCATAGATCTTCATGTCGAAGTGACGCCTGTTGCATTTAGTGAATTATCCTCCACCCAAAATTTTGAAAAAAGTGAAAGCATTCGGGAAAGAGTAATTCGTGCCAGGGAAAAACAGGCGGAACGATATAAAGACAGTCCCGGTGTTTATTGCAATGCTCAAATGAGCAGCAAAATGCTTAAAGAAATTTGCGTGATTACACAGGCAGGCGCTAATCTTTTGAAGATAGCTATGGAAAGGTTAAATCTTTCCGCCCGCGCTTACGATCGTATTTTGAAAGTCAGCCGCACTATTGCGGATCTTGCGGATTGCGATGAAATAAAACCAGAACATCTTGCCGAAGCCATTCAATATCGAAGCCTCGATAGGGAAGGATGGGCGGGATGATATTTGACTGATTGGAAAATCGTGTTATTTGTAGTCTGCCCGAATCCCGCCCGGATGACACGGTCGGACGGGGATTCGTTCAGGCGGGGTTTACTGCGAGGCAAAAATGTAACTCTTGTTTCACTTATTTTTGCATTTATGGAAAATCTGCTCACGCAAATAAATAATTTAAAAGATGAGATTAATAATTTCTCATCTAATGATGAAAACATCGCTGAAGTTTTCAGAATTAAATTTATTGGCTCTAATGGTTCTGTAAAATCATTAATGGCTGAAATGAAAAATGTAGCCCCCGAAAATAAAAGGGAGATGGGCAAAGAACTCAATGACCTTAAATTACTGGCAGAAAATAAATGGGAGGAACTGAAGAAGACGACTGATAACCGACATCCGACATCCGGGAGCACAATTGATTTGAGTTTGCCCGGAAACTCTTTACCCATAGGAAGCAGGCACCCGATAAGCATCGTTAGAAATAAAATAGTTTCTATATTCCAGCGCCTCGGCTTTGCAGTAGCAGAAGGCCCCGAGATAGAAGACGACTGGCATAATTTCACGGCTTTAAACTTACCGGAGAATCACCCCGCAAGGGATATGCAGGATACTTTTTATGTATCACAAGATCCTGCGTGGATGCTTCGTACACATACCAGCAGCGTGCAGGTGCGTGAGATGGAAAAAGGCAAATTGCCTATCAGGATTATTTGCCCGGGTCGTGTCTATCGCAATGAAACGATTAGTGCCAGGGCACATTGTTTTTTTCACCAGGTAGAAGGGCTATACATTGCAGATGACGTTTCGTTCGCTGATTTAAAACAAACCCTGTATTTCTTTGTAAAGGAAATGTTTGGAGATGATTTCAAAGTGCGTTTTCGTCCATCGTATTTCCCGTTTACTGAACCAAGCGCCGAAATGGACATTTCATGTTTGATATGTGGAGGCAAAGGATGTAACGTATGCAAACACACAGGATGGGTAGAGATTCTCGGCTGCGGAATGGTGCATCCGAATGTGTTGGAAAATTGCGGTATCGATTCTAAAAAATATTCAGGATTCGCTTTTGGAATGGGTATCGAAAGAATTACAATGCTTAAATACCAGATAAAAGATTTACGCATTTTTAGTGAAAATGACGTTAGGTTTTTGAAACAATTTGAGAGTGCGGTTTAGTTTTGACTTTGCCATCAATGCTATTTTATTTAAAGGGTTTTGCATTTATTTTCCACGCTCTTCGACCCTAAATTCCAATAGTATTACATTAACTGAACCGCAACAATTTTACTAACTTCGACCTAAACTTTTTATAACTATGTTGATATTAGATAAGATACTTAGAGAAATCAAAGACGTTCCTGTTAACAGATTGGAAGAACTTTACCAATTAGTCCACTCACTTACACCTAACACGAAACAGACAGAGGCTATTCGCAAAAAAATCTTGTCTTTCGCCGGATCATTCAGTGATTTGAGCAATGAAGATTATTCAGAATATCTTGACCAGACTAAAAAAATAAGAGCAAATCTTTTTGACCGCAAAATTGATCTATGAAGCAATCAATTCTTGACACAGATATACTATCAGAATTTTTAAGAGGAAACCCTAAAGTTATAAAAGAGGTTGACGAACATTTGAAAGAATATGGTTTTGTAAGCTTAAGTATTATCACTTACTACGAAATTTTAAATGGGCTTTTATACAAGGATGCAAGAAAACAAATGGAACGATTTGAGAAATTTGTAACGCTTAACAAAGTTGTTCCATTGACAATACGAACCGTAAAAATATCTGCAAACATTCAGTCAGAACTAAGAAAGAAAGGAATTGAAATCGGACACACTGATACATTAATTGCAGGAGTTGCAATGGCAAGTGAACTTCAACTAATTACAAATAATACCGATCATTTTAAAAGGATAAAAGGGCTTGACTTTGCTAACTGGACTAAATAAGTGAAAAAATTTATCAGCCGCTAACAATCAATCTTATCAAGTGAAAACAAGAATCCTCAATATTTGTCCCTTTACTGTCCAAAGAACTCCTTCGGAGTAAAAAGCATTTTCACATGAGAATATCCTTATGCGTTTGCGGAGCAGGAACTATGGGAAGCGGCATCGCCCAGGTGGCTGCGCAAAGTGGCTTCTTTACGATTCTTTATGACGTAAACGAAAGTATACTTGAAAGAGCAAAATTGTTTATTCAAAAAAATCTTCAATATTTAGTTGATAAAAATAAAATCACTACAAAAGAAAAAGAAACAATTTTCAACCGGATAAAATTCACTGGCAACATTGAAGATTGTACTGCATTTGTAATTATCGAAGCCATCATAGAAAAAGAAGAAGCGAAAGTTACTCTCTTTAATGATTTGGCAAAATACAATAATGAAGAAGTCATTTTTGCTACCAACACTTCTTCTCTTTCCGTTTCTTCCATCCAGGAAAAAATAATTTTCCCTGAACGTGTAGTCGGCATGCATTTTTTTAATCCGGCTTACTTGATGAAATTGGTAGAAGTAGTAAAAGGAAATAGAACCAATGATGAAGTAGCAAAGACAGTTTTTGATATTTGTAAACACATGGGTAAAATTCCCGTGATTTGTAAAGACTCACCTGGCTTTATCGTAAACCGCGTGGCAAGGCATTATTATTTAGAGTCGCTCAAAATAGTGGAAGAAGGAGTTGCGTCATTTGAACAGGTGGACGAAATTTTAGAAGCTAACGGTTTTAAAATGGGCCCATTTAAACTGATGGATCTTATTGGTATAGATATCAATCTCGCCGTTACCGAAAGTTTGTATCACGCTTTTGATGAAACAACACGTTTTGAACCTTCCTCTATCCAGGTAGAAAAAGTAAAAAAGAATGAATTAGGAAAGAAAACAGGAAAAGGGTTTTATATTTATCCTGATAAATAAAAAGGATGAATTAATTTAGGTCTTGAAATAATTTCTCTAAACCACAAATGCTACAAGAAAATCCTCATCCACAACAGACAAAATCGCCAAACATATTAGTCACCGGAGGGTCTGGGCTTGTAGGTAAAGAGCTCATCACGCAGTTGCTTGCCGGAGGAAAAAGCTTGAGAGCAATCTATCATGCCACACCCATTCCAATTTCTGATCCCAACCTTGAACTCGTTCAAGGCGATATTCTTGATGTGTTAAAGCTGGAAGAAATTATGCAGGGAATCAGCCATGTTTATCACTGCGCGGCCAATGTATCTTATGATCCGAAAGATAAAATGCGCGTATTAAAAATGAATATTGAAGGAACCGCAAATATTGTTAACGCGTGTATTGATGCTAATGTAAAAAAACTGGTGCATGTTAGTTCTGTGGCGGCTTTGGGCAGAATAAGAAAAGGTGAAATGGTTACTGAAGAAATGAACTGGAGCGAAGAAACCAATAACAGTAATTATGGAAAATCGAAATACCTTGGTGAACTGGAAGTATGGCGCGGAATAGGAGAGGGCCTGCAGGCTGTAATTGTAAATCCATCTTTAATATTAGGAGGAGATAATTGGGACAATGGGTCATCGGTTATATTTAAAAATGCGTATAACGAATTCAAATGGTACTCGGATGGTGTCTCGGGCGTAGTAGATGTAAGAGATGTAGCCCGCGCAATGATCCTGTTAATGAATAGCGAAATCTCAGGCCAGCGTTTTATTTTAAGCGGAGAGAATCTACCTTTCAGAGAAATATTTACGAGAATCGCCAAATGCTTTAATAAAAAGCCTCCCTATAAAAAAGTAACTCCAGTGCTGGCTGAGGTAATATGGAGGGCTGAAGCACTGAGGACAAAATTTACCGGGAAAAAACATATGTTGACAAAAGAAACCGTTCGGACCGCGCAGGCAAAAGTATATTTTGATAATAGTAAAATTTTAAAAGCACTTCCACGTTTTCAATTCACGAAAATAGAAGATACGATTGAATACACTTGCTCAACGCTGAAAGAAAAATACAGTCTTTAATTTAAAAATATCCGGATGAAAACTAATTTTCAAATTCTCTTTGTAGCGGTTTTTATTTTTGTTCTTTCTTTATTATTAGGGCCTGTAATGTTGAAAGCTCAAAGTTCTTTTTACAAAGTAAAGGGAAAAGTAATTGATAAAAATACACGGTTACCATTACAGGGAGCATCTGTGTTTGCTCAAAATACTACTATTGGCGAGGCAACAGATTCATCTGGTAATTTCAGCGTCTATCTTCCTGATGGTGGCTACTCATTGGTAACTACTTATACGGGATACGAAACAGAATCGATTCGTATCAATCACGCTACCTCCCTAAACGACAGCCTGGTAATAGAATTAAGTCCTGAAGAAAAATCTTTGGAAGCAGTTACTATTATCATCAATCCTGAAGTAAAAAACGGATGGGAAAAATATGGTGCTTTCTTTAGAGATAATTTTATCGGACAAACAAAATTCGCCAAACAATGTGCGATCAAAAATCCGGAAGTCCTTCATTTTTATTTTAGCAAGAAAAACAACAAATTAAAAGTGCTTGCAAAGGAGCCACTGATCGTTGACAATTTGGCTTTGGGTTATACACTGAAATTTGCGATTGATTCTTTCACTAATTATTATGATACCAAAACCAATTTATTTATCGGCTATCCTCTTTTTGAACAAATGCAAGGCGACTCTGCACAACAAAAATTATGGGCGCAAAACAGGGCTTCGGCGTACAAAGGATCGTTGTTACAATTTATGCGTAGTCTTTATTCGGAGACATTAAAGGAAGATGGTTTTCAACTTCAGTTCATCGTGAATAATAATGGAGAAGATTATCCCATCCCGCTTGAAGATCTTTACGGCGCATTGAATTATCAAAAAGATGATAGTACTAACATCGTAGCATTTCGCCCTAACCAGCAGGAAGTAGCATTGATTTACACGGATGTAAAGCCTGAAAAAATTTACCTCGATATGGATTCTACGGTTAATAAAAACTTCCAGTTATCTACACTCATTTTTCCAAAAGACGAAACCTTTTATATCGAACAAAACGGATTCTTTTATGACCAGGAAGATATTATAACTAATGGATACCTTGGGTTTAAAAAAATTGCAGACATGCTTCCTTATGATTATGAACCGGAATAGTTTTCTTGTCGTCTATTTTATCTGTTGCAGTAAAGCAACAATTTTAAAGGATTCTTATTTTTTCTGAATTTCTCATGATTTATCGTTATCCGGATTCGATTTTATTCCCTTTACTTTTTCCCAAATCTCCGGAAGCCTTTTCATAAAAACCAGTTCTCTTTTTTTGATATAAGACTCCTGAACAGGAGTTCCCCAATAAGTTTTATTACCTTCTAAACTTGAGGGGACACCGCCCTGTGCCATAACTACCGTGTTAGCACCAATCGTAAGTGTTTTACTAACACCTACCTGTCCCCACAAAGTAACTCCATCTCCTAAGATAGTTCCTCCTGCTATTCCTACCTGCGAAGCAATCAAACAATTTTTTCCTATTACCACATCGTGGCCAATCTGAATGAGGTTATCTAATTTGGTGCCACTGCCAATAATTGTGGAGTCGCTTACGCCCCTGTCTATTGTACAGTTAGCACCTATTTCCACATCGTTTTCAATTATTACTTTGCCACAACTTTGCATTTTCTTAAACCAGTTTTCCCTGTTTTTTTTTGTGTTGAAGTAAAAGGCATCGCCCCCGATTACGGTTCCGGAATGTATTTCTACATTGTCACCAATAATGCTATCGTCATAGATAGTTACATTGGGATGGATAACGCAATGACTTCCTATACTTACATTGTTGCCTAAAAAAACATTAGGCATAATCACAGTATCGTTTCCCACTTTTGCAGTGTCGCTAATCATTTTATCAGAAGGAGTAAAGGGCTTAAAATGCTTTACAATTTTTAGATAAGCTTCAAAGGGATCTTCAGTAATGAACAGGGTTTTCCCCGGTGGCACTTCTTTGTCAGCATTGATGATAATGAATGTGGCTGCGCTATTCAGGCAGGTATCATAATACTTTGGGTGATCAACAAATACCAGGTCACCCTTTTTTACTTTATGGATTTCATTGATGCCGGTAGCGAACGAATTCGCATTTCCGGAAATTTTTGCATTGATAAAATCAGCGATCCATTGAGCTGAAACTGGCGAAGGAAACTGCATAGAAAAAAATTAAGCATCAAAGATAAAGTTTGCATTTTGATACAACCGCCTGTTTTTTTAAACAAACCTTAAAAAAGATATTAAAGAAAAAAAACAAAGTACAGACAATAAAAAATTAAAAAAAGCATTTATTAAAAGTGATCAGAAACGATAAGTTAATCCGGCATCCGGCAAGAATAAAATAATAAATCTTCTGCAACACTATACCACATTAGATTTAAAAGAGAATATAAAAATTATTGAAAATAAAAAACGGCGATTATGCCTGATACAATAAAAGAAAAAGAAATTTTAAAACGCATATTTCCTTCATCTTATCCACAGTACTTTTAAAAATGTTGATAAAAAAACTGTAAATATTTTTTTAGTTAGCAAAAATTATTTTTAATATTGTGTAAGGAAATTTTTTTCCTGTACTTACTAACCCATCCATATAACAAAGCCCGTGCATTTTTTGACGGGCTTTATTATTTTTTATCACCCGGCGGTTACAAAAAAATTCATACTTTGGTTTTAAATAATTCTTGTTGAGTACTTATTTTATCGCGTATAAACCATTTCATGTACTTTGTCAATTTACATCTGAAGATGGCAAGCAAACGCTAAAAGATTTTTTTAATGTTCCGCCAAACGTTTATCCGGTGGGCCGTTTAGACTATGATAGCGAAGGATTACTTATCTTAACCGACGATAAAAAGTTAAATCATTTATTATTAAATCCGGCACATCAACATGAAAGGGAATATTGGGTTCAGGTAGAAGGATCTGTTTCACAAGAAGGAATTGAAAGATTAATAGCCGGCGTTACCATCAATGTTAATGGTAAAAACTTTCAGACAAAAAAATGCAGGGCAGAAAAATTTTATGTCCCGCCATTATTGCCTGAAAGAATACCTCCTATTCGTTTTAGAAAAGACATCCCGGATAGCTGGATTAAAATAATTTTAACAGAAGGTAAAAACAGGCAGGTAAGAAAGATGACAGCCAAAGTTGGGTACCCTACTTTAAGATTAATACGGACAAGAATAGAAAGTGTTACATTAGCACAATTACAACCGGGAGAAAAGAAACCAATATCACAGCAAGAATTGTATAACTTGCTCAAAATTCAAAAAAGATAAATTAAAGATGTTAAGATCAATGACTGGCTTCGGCAGAGTAGAACAAACCATAGGTGATAAGACTTACCTCGTGGAAATAAAATCACTCAATGGCAAACAACTTGATATTAATTTAAAAATTCCGGCACTCATAAAGACTCATGAGTTTGATATAAGAAACCTGATACAGGAATATTTGTTCCGGGGTACTATTGAATGCCTGATTGTGATCAAACAAAATGGCGCCACAAAACCAGTTGTTATCAATACCGATCTTATTAAGGCTTATTACCGGCAAATAGAAACACTTTCAAAAGAACTATCCATTGACACGAACTCGGTATTGGCAGCATTATTAAGATTGCCCGAAATAGTATCGCCCAGTAATGAAGTATTGAATGAGAATGACTGGAAAGATTTGAAAGTGGTGATTGAAGCCGCTATACATGAACTGAATAAACATCGGATAGATGAAGGGAAATCTTTGGAAAGAGAATTGCGGCTTCGTATAAAAAGTATTAATGAGCAGGAAGATCATATTTTAAAATTCGAACCGCAACGAAGGAAGAATATGAAGAACGAATTGATAAAGCTTCTTGAGGAAAATGTCGGTAAAGAGAATTATGATGCGAACCGGCTTGAGCAGGAACTGATCTACTATATTGAAAAAATTGACATCAGGGAAGAACAGGTAAGGCTTAAAAATCACTGCGAATATTTTTTGTCGATTATCGGAGATAATGAAGAAACAAAAGGCAAAAAGCTTTCTTTTGTGGTTCAGGAAATTGGTAGAGAAATTAATACAACCGGCTCCAAAGCTTACGATTCCGACATACAAAAATGTGTGGTGTTGATGAAAGATGAACTTGAAAAAATAAAGGAACAAACTTTTAATATTCTTTAGCTCCTGTTCTATGCTTATAAAAACAAATTATTTTTGCAAAAAAAGCAGTTTGAAAAGAATTCTTTTTATACTTTTTATTTCCGTTTGTTTTGGGGCGTGCATAAGGATTAACTTATTTGAAAAGCAGGCTGCGATACCTGGACAGGAATGGTATTATTCAAATGTGCCCAAATTTACTTTTCATATAGATGACACATCTTCTCTCTACAATGTTTATATAGTTTTGCGCCACACTGATCTTTATAACTACAACAATATCTGGCTCAGGATTGGCTCTGATTCTCCCGTCGATTCTGTTCATTACCAGAATATCAATATCCAGTTGGCTAATGATTCTAAAGGATGGAGCGGAACAGGTATGGATGATATTTACGAAGTGAGAAAGAATATTTCAGCAGGGCCGTTATCTTTTAAGAAGCCGGGAGACTATACTTTTTCAATTGCTCAGATCATGCGGGAAAATCCATTGAAATATATTTTGAATATAGGAGTGCGCGTAGAAAAGGTGAAATTGTAGGATTAACTCTTCTTGTTATTCTCTCTTTACTATTGAATATCAAAATCCTCGATCTATGGCTTATCAAACGCTGAAAAATAAATTAAAGGCAAAGCCACTAAGACTAATTTTTATTTTTTACTGGTTTTTACTTACTTATATACTTGCCGCCCTGGTGTTTTGGTATATCGCCCTCAATAGACAAAACCAGGAAATTTATCAATTCAGGCTTAAGGCAATCGGAACTGATGTTTCGTCAAATTTGCAACAAGAGGAAAAGATAGAAGCCCTTAAAGAGAGGAAAACTGATCAATATATGGGAGAAGGCATTACTTTTCTTTTATTAATATTTGCAGGTGCTATCATCATTCTAAGGCTTGTCAGGATGCAGTTCGTGCAGTCCCAGCAACAGAAAAATTTTATGATGGCAATAACGCATGAATTAAAAACGCCGATTGCCGTTACTAAACTGAACCTGGAAACCATGCAAATACGGAAGCTTGATCCGGATCAGAAACGTAAATTGATCCAGAGCACCATCCAGGAAGCCAATCGGCTTAATGGTTTGTGCAATAATATACTTCTGACAAGCCAGATAGACTCTGGAGGATATACGGTTAACAATGAAAAGTTTGATCTCGGTATTCTTGTAAATGATTGTGTGGAAGATTTTATTAACCGGTTTCCTTCCAGGAAAATTGAAATTGATGTCAAGGATGAAGCCATAATTACAGGAGATCAGATTTTGTTGCAGTTATCCATTAACAATCTTTTAGATAATGCACTCAAATATTCAGGAAAAGACAATGTAGTTTTGGTAAAAGTTTTTCAAAATAATAAAACGATATTTCTGCAGGTAATAGATGAAGGGACAGGAGTCGCGAAAAGTGAAAAAGGAAAAATTTTTGATAAATACTTTCGGGGAAAGCACACCCAAACAAAAGGAACAGGTTTAGGGCTTTATCTCACAAAAGAAATTGTGAGGCAACATCACGGAAGCGTCAGTATGAAAAATAATATTCCTTCGGGGTCTGTTTTTGAGATACAATTTAAAACTTCAAAAAATTAATCTAAAACTTTTAACTCTAATCACATGCAACAAAAAAACCGCTCTATTTTATTAGTAGAAGATGAAGAAAATCTGCAGGATACCTTAAAACTGAATTTCGAAATGGAAGGATATAATGTCTCCTCCGCCTATAATGGAGAGGAAGCGTTAAACGCCGTTAGAAATGAGTATTTCGATCTTATTATCCTTGACGTAATGCTTCCTGAAATTGATGGCATTACGGTATGTGAAAACATCAGGTTAAGCAATACGGAAATTCCGATTCTAATGCTTAGCGCAAAAAATCAAAGCAATGATCGCGTTTTAGGACTTAAAAAAGGAGCAGATGATTATGTTACCAAACCATTCAGCCTGGAGGAATTATTAATAAGGGTAAGTATCCTGATTAATAAAAGTAAAAAAATATCTTCGAAGGAACCTGTTGCTGAGGAATACAACTTTGGAAAAAATATAATCAATTTTAAATCTTTGGAATGTGCTACAAAATCAGGTGAAAAAGTAGATCTTACTAAAAAGGAAGCAATGCTTTTAAAGCTGTTGATTGAAAACAAAAATGAAGTAGTAACAAGGGAGAAAATTTTACAATCTGTTTGGGGATATAACGTTTATCCTACTACCCGTACCGTAGATAATTTTATTTTAAACTTCAGGAAATACTTTGAAGATGATAGCCGTAATCCAAAATACTTTCATTCAGTAAGAGGTATCGGATACAAATTTACTAACGCCAACTAATCAGGAATCCTTCGAATGCTTCTTGCTGATTGCTGGTGGCTGTAATACTGATCGCGGTGCGATTCATTTCTCGCAACTCATGGGCATGAGCATTGCAAACAAACCTAATTGCAAACCTGCTTGTCCAGGAGCGATACAACTTCGGAAGCCTTTTCAAATATGTTATTCAGATGTAGAATGCTGGAAGGTGGGGCATATAAATTGATTTCTATTTCATCCAAAAGGGAAGTTAGCATCAGAGTGGTGCCAAGACTCACATTGCATTTATCCAGCTCTTCATTAAGGCGTCTCCTGTTCAATTCATTAACAGGCACTTTGAACTTTGATGCCAGGTAATTTTTTAATGAAAGATCCAACGTAGAAAAAAATTCTTTGCTGTTTTGGGATACCAGTTTTTCATGTGTTAATAGTAACGGATTTTCAGGAATCACAAACTCCTTTTTCCCTTCTTCCTGTTCATTTTTTAAATCGTCAAGCTTTATTTTAGTTTCTAAAAGATCTTTGTTTTTGTTCTTTTTAATAATTAAGAAAATGACTAAAAGAATGATCCCCAGTAATAAAACAATTCCCGCGAAAAGTTCTGTCTTTGTTGAAATAAACGAGTTGTTATCGGAGACATTCTTATTGTTTTTTGCAAATGAATTTTGCGGATGCCCAGACCCTTTACTAACATGCACTTCCAACGAAGGGGTATATTCCGTTTTGTAAGTGGCAGTCTCAGGATCAAAATAAGAAAATAAGATAGAATCAATTTTATAATTTCCGGGCTTTGAAACTGTAAATGGGAATGAGAATACTTTACTTCCCTGCATCGGAACCTGCGATTTGTCCACATTATCTTTCACTTTGGCGTCATATGCATCAATGCCTTCAGGCCAAACAATTTTAGGAGCATTTACCAATTGAATATTGCCTTTACCACTTACAACAACTTTTAAAGTTCCGGCATCATCCGTCGTAATATTATCTTTTACTAAGGAAGCAGAGATTTTAAAATCACCGACAGCTCCCCGGAAGTCCTGGGGCATACCTTCGGATGGCAAAGGCTTTACATCAACTGTGACAGGCGCCGTTTTTAGCGTTACATTTTGCTCAACTAAACCACTCGCTGGGATACCGGCATCGCCAAAATTTTGCAACATATCAAAAAATCCACTATTGAGCTGTGAGTTAGCATACTCAGATTTTATGAACGTAACCTTATTATCTGCGACGACAGAATCAATCGTGATTTTGCCTGCCTGCAATGGATACAATTCCACTTTTCTCAGCGTGTACACATTATACAAACGGCCGTTATATTTTTCCTGTGCTGCGTTATTATTCACGTCAAGATCGCTTACAGAAAAGCCGTTGAATGAAGGAGCGTTTGTAATGGTAGTTTCAGAATGAAGCCGGGTATAGAGTTTAAATGAAACAACAATTGGCTCTCCTACATAACAATTGGTTTTGCTTACATCTGTTTTAATGAAAAGATTCTTTTGCGTTTTTGCCGCTACATTTTCTCCCGGTTTCAAAATGAAGTCATCAAACTCACGCCTTACCGGGGCTGAAGGAATATCAAAATTAAAGCCCGGGAAAGCAGATAATGGATTTGAATTTGCTGAATTATTATTTTTCGGTAACATCGAAGACGCGTTCGTAACTTGTATTGTTACCGGGTTACTTGTATAATTTTTTCCATCGGCTACCGCTTTTGCGGATCCAATTGTAAACGTTCCCGGTTTTTTTGGTTGTAAGGAAAAGCCAACCGCCACATACTGCGTAACCTTACCATTAATGTTGCTGCTGCTGCTTTCCTGGTTGGGACCACTTACGATGTTGAAATTTTTAAAATCGGGCGGAACAATACTTTCTACATTGTTAGCATTTTCCATTTTAAACTGAACCTGAAGTATATCATTTTTCCCAATTGTTTTATTGGGGCAGACAACCGAAAATTTTGCCTGGGCAAAGGATGAATTGCCCATAAAATTAGCCGTAAGAAAAAAAAGAAAAACCAGGATTGTTTTAAAGCGGGATTGTAAAAGTGGAACCATTTCTTCAGCTAAAGATGAGTTACAAATTTACTTGTAATTGAATTTAAAAAAAGGTTAATAGAATAACCTGTTGTTAAAAATAAATTAAGGAAGATCGCCCTTTAAAGGCCTTAGAACAATATCTTCCACGCATGCCTGGCTGGAGAGCAGGGACGTCGTGTAAATCATATTTGCTATGTCATCTGCTTCCATGATGCGCCCGGGCTTCACGCCGGAATTTTTCCACGAATCAGTATAGACAGCGCCTGGATAAACAGTTGTTACTTTTATATTAAATGGCTTCATTTCTTCTCTAAGATTTTTGCTAAAACCCATTAGAGCGAATTTGCTAATGCTATATGAGCCGCCGTTATGATAGGCGCTTAACGCGGCTATAGAACTCATATTAAAAATATGACCGGATTTTTTTTTCATCATAGAAGGTAGCAAAGCCCTGGTTAAATGGTAAGCACTTAATAAGTTTACATTGAGCATTTTTTCTAATGACCCTTCTGCTTCATTGTAGACACTTCCGGGAATAAAGTCGCCGGCATTGTTCACCAGGACATCCACAGAACCACATTGATTCAGGATCCAATTTGAAAATTTTAAAATCGCTTCTTTGTCTGTAAGGTCGGTTGCGAAGTATTTAACATTACCTATGGCGCTTTCATTAAGCTTACTGGTTGTTGCAGCAAGTTGTTTTTCATTTCTCGAGCAAATAAAAATGTTATTTTTTGCGGAAGCGAATTTACCAGCAATTGCTTTTCCTATACCTTTGCTGGCACCGGTTACTACAATATTCATAAGAGTAATTCGTTTTTTTTTGATTGAAGTTTCGGCAAATCTAAAATCTTAACCTGACATTATTAAACGCACGATTTTGAAATACCAACATGTTTTCTTTGATCTTGACCACACGCTATGGGATTTTAATGCGAACGCGGAAGAGTCGCTCAAAGAATTATACGGCTTCTTTAACCTTGAATCGAGGGCTATCAGCACATTTCAACAGTTTTACTCCATTTATATAAATCATAATGCTACGCTGTGGAGCCGTTTTGAAAAAGGATATATTTCTGTAGAAGAGTTGAAATGGAGAAGAATGTGGCGAACATTGCTCGATTTTCAAATTGCTGATGAAAGGCTGTCAAAAGAAATGAGTGAATATTTTTTAGAAATCCTGCCCAAAAAAAAGAGAGTATTTGAATACACTTATGAGATATTGGAATACCTGACGGTAAAAAAATATTCTCTCCATCTTATTACCAATGGGTTTGAAAAAACGCAAAAAATTAAATTAGAAAGTGCCGGCCTTACGAAATATTTTAAGAATGTAGTCACTTCAGAAATTTCTAATTCAGTTAAACCCAAAAAAGAAATTTTTGAATATGCCATTGCAAAAGCCAAATGCAGCATGGAAGAAAGTATAATGATTGGTGATAACCTGAACGCCGATATTTTGGGAGCAAAGAACGCCGGCATGGACTCTGTCTTCGTCAACCATATAAATGGTGAGAACAATGAAGTTCCTACCTATACGATTCATCATTTGAAGGAGCTCGAATCTATTTTATAGAGAATCAAATTTTAATTAAAGATCGCTTAAAGAAATTCCTGCTATCAGGAAATCAGATGCGTAAGAAGGCCATCTCTTAATTTTGGCTCAAACCAGGTACTTTTAGGTGGCATAATGTTATTGCTGTCGGCGATGTCAAATAGTTGTTGAATACTTACAGGATATATGCTGAAAGCCACTTCCCACTCTTTGCTGTTTACTTTTTCTTCCAACTCGCCCAGACCTCTAATGCCTCCAATAAAATCAATACGTGTGTCGGTTCTTTGATCTTTTATTCCAAGGATAGGTTCCAATAAATTGTTTTGCAAAATAGTAATATCTAAAATACCGATTGGGTCTGTAGAAAAAGTGCCGTCTAAAGCGGCAAGCCGGTACCATTGGCCCTTCAGATACATGCCAAATAAATGCGGTTCATCGGGCAGATACGATTTTGAAACTTTTGAAATGGAGAAATTCTTATTTAATTTTTCCAGAAATTCATTTTCTGTTAGCCCGTTCAGATCCTTTACAACCCTGTTGTAATCCATTATTTTTAATTGCGAAGCAGGGAATAGGGTAGAGAGAAAATGGCCGGCTTCTTCATTGTCTGCGAACAGATATTTTACTTTAGCGGCAGAGGCTACCCGGTGATGGCCATCTGCAATGTAAGTGCATGCTACATCGTCTTTAAAAATTTCGGTGATCCTGTCGATTATCTTTTCATCGTTAACCACCCAGACTGTGTGTTGAATATTGTCGTCCGCAGTAAAACTATTTACCGGGCTTTTATCAGTTTTCCATTTTTCTATGATGTCATTCAGCTCATCAATATCTCTGAAAGCAAGAAAAACATTTCCTGTTTGGGCAAGGGTAGTTTTAATATGGTTGATACGATCCTGTTCTTTTTCAGGCCTGGTCAATTCATGTTTTTTAATGAGGCCTTCTTCATAGTCACTTACAGAACTACAGCATACCAAACCCGTCTGGGTCCTTCCGTCCATGGTTAACTGGTAAATATAATAGCACGGTTTGCTTTCGCTAAAAAGTATAGAGCGACTTATAAACGCATCCAGGTTTTCTTTGGCCTTGTCATAAACCTGCTGCGTGTGAATATCAATACCCGCAGGGAGGTCAATTTCACTTTTGGTAATGTGCAGAAATGAATAGGAGTTGCCTTCAGCTTCTACCTTGGCTTCTTTGCTATTCAAAACATCATACGGCCTGGAGGCAACTTGTTTGGCAAACTGGGGTTCGGGACGTAATGCTTTAAAAGGAGAGATAGATATCATGTTTCTTTAATTTTTTGCCTTGAAAGGCAGGAAAATTCTGTAAGGGGTGCAAATATAAATCAATCAAAGAATAATTTTGACTTTTAAGAAAGCATTGTGCTATTGAACGTATCCAGGTTTAACAAAGGTTCTTATAATCTTAAACCTTTTTTTCGAAGTCTTCTATCTTCTGCACTAAATATTCTACGCTGCTCAATGGCAAAGCATTGTAAAGCGATGCACGGAAACCGCCTACAGAGCGATGCCCCTTGATTCCGTAAATATTATTTTGCTTTGAGAATTCAAGAAATGCTTTTTCTTTTTCAGCATCTTCCATTACAAAACACACATTCATTTTACTGCGGTCTTCTTTTGCTGCGGTTGGTTTGAACAATTTGCTGTTATCAATCGCATTATAAAGCAAGTCAGCTTTTTGATTGTTGATTCTTTCTATTGCTTCAACGCCGCCATTTTCTTTGAGCCAGCGAAGTGTGAGCATGCTCACATAAATAGCAAAAACGGGCGGCGTGTTAAGCATACTTTTTGCCTGGATATGATTTCTGTAATCCATAATGGAAGGAATGGCGCGTTTCACTTTTCCCAATATTTGTTTGTTTACTACCACCAAATTAACGCCCGCAGCTCCCATGTTTTTTTGTGCACCGGCAAAGATGAGTCCAAATGAATTGAAATCTAAATTTCTGCTTAATATATCGCTCGACATATCGGCGATTATAGGCATACTTACTTTCGGGATTTCATGCCATTGAGTTCCGTAAATGGTATTGTTGGTAGTAATGTGAAAATAGGTTGAATCGTTAGGAACTACGAAATCTTTTGGGATAAAATTATAATTACTTTCCTTTGAACTGCACACTACATCTACATTTCCAAATAGTTTGGCTTCTTTAATCGCCTTGGTACCCCAAACGCCGGTATCGGCATAGGCAGCCGTTTCATTTTCGTTCAGCAAATTCATCGGCACCTGCATAAACTGTGTGGTAGCGCCGCCATGCAGAAATAAAACTTCATGGTCATCATCAAGTTTCATCAATTCTTTTACTAAAGAAATCGCTTCATTTATCACCGCTTCAAAAAGAGGGGTGCGATGTCCTATCTCAAGGATGGATAAACCGCTGTTATTAAAATTGATAATTGCGTTTGATGCTTCCTTTAATACGCTTTGAGGAAGAGTTGATGGGCCGGCATTGAAATTGTGGATCATGAATTGAATAGTTGTTTATTGATTCGAAAATTACCTTTTTTGTTGTTTTACTGTAATTTTTTGAAGTGCAAAGTTCTGCTTTTTGCGTTTTATTTTTAAGAAAAATTCATGTCGCTACAAGAATTAACGAAGGAGCATATGAAAATTGATTGATGAAGAGTTTGAATAAAGGTTGCCAACTTTTCAAAACCTGGCAACCTTCAGTCCAAATATATTTTTACAGTAAAAGAACAAACAAGAGAGATTTTGATTTTAGTAACGCGGCGTAGGGTATTCAGGAATCTTAGCTATTTGCTGATTTGCTGATTTCTTCCTTTGAATATTGATTATTGAAAGTTGAATATTGATTATTCATTCCTTATTTATCATTCTCATTATTCATGTTCTCTTCCTTTTACAACTTTGCTATTTTTCCATTCCTCATTTAATTTTTCAAATTCTTGTACATCATTCTCAGAAAAAGATTGATTTGCTATGGATGAAAGATCTGGCTGGCCGGCATTTACCCAGGCGGTAAACCAGAAAGAAGCCACGGCAAATATGGACTGCCTCATTCGCCTTTCCACCATTCCGTTCAACATATTATTATAGGCCGTGGTATAAGCAGAAGAATATTGTTTGATCAAAATATTATTTCTGTTTTCAAAAGCATATTTTTTGTCTCCGGGAAATTGAACAGATAATTCCTTTTCAAATTTTAAAACCGAATCTGCTGCTTTAGCGCTTTCCAAAACCCTCCCCCAAATAAAAGCCCCCGGATCCTCCAGGTATTGAACCTTACCAATAAAGAAATCAAACTTCTTATCGGCCAGTAATTCCGGTATCCGGCTTTCCCAAAATGCATGAATACCGTTTTGCCCGGTAAGTTGTCCATTATAATTTTCCGTTGCATGCAATGGAACGTGCGCATCGGCAATGTAATGGCCTATTTCCGCACTGTTTTTTAAAATGTGTGAAAAGTTTTTTTCTTTAAAAGAATTCGTTAGCCTGCTAAGCATGGTCTGTATGTGCCAGGGAGCTATCCCATATTTTTCTAAGGAATCTTTTCCAAATTTTTCAATTGCGTCTGTCCATTTGTGAGGCAGGCCATTGTAAGGGTAAGGGCCATAATGATCTAAATCAATATAATGCCTGCTTCCTTCTGCGGCTACTGCATATCTTCTTTTATCCGGATCTACGGCATGCTCTGTAATAAAATCGATATTGGGTTTAAAAAATTTCATCATTTGAGGAGGTAGCAAAAACACGGCGTAATGATTGATGGATTTATGCGCATAAAATCCCCAGCAAAAAGATTTTGTACCAATGCAGGCAAGGAAAATAAAAAGAATAAATTTTTTCAAAAAATATTTTTTAATGAATAACCGTATCAGGCAAAGAATCATCTGCCAGGTCCGTAAGTGTTTGAGTAACGCCGCCGCTCACCGCAAATTTCATTGATTGCGTGGCGCTGACATTATGCATTGGCTTTACTCTTTCTTTTGAAATTATATATACATTTCCGGCCACGGAATAGGACATCGGTAAATAAACTGCTACATAATTTTCCATTCCGAAACTGCTCATGTCTTCCTGGGTTATAAACCCAACGCGCCATACATCCGTGTCATCCACACAGGCAAGTACGTTGTGAGTGAATTTTTTTTTATTGCCTGCAAATGCTTCAAAAAAATCTTTGATAAATGAATACAGCAGTTTAACGCCCGGTGCTTTTTCTAAAAACCTGTCCAATACCGATAACAACCTTTCCATCACAAAAAAAGAGCTCACATAACCGACAAGAATGATAAAAGCAATAATGATAATAAAGCCTAATCCGGGGATATTTATCGCAGGGCGAAGAAGTCCGTCAATTTTATCAAAAACGAGATAAATAAAATAAAGTGTAATAGAAACCGGCCCCAATATTAGCAGTCCCTGGAGAAAATATTGAATGGTTCTTTGGTAGGTTAATGTCTTTTTCATTTGTGTAAAATAAATTAAGTATCAAAGATAAGAGATGTACCGCTTATCCCTAAAATTCACAATTTTGTAAAAAAATGTTTCAGGAAACTTTGGTAACGAGAAAAGTTTCCTTAGTTTTGCCGCCGAAATGGAATTAAAAGACAGAATAAAACAAAAGGCAGATGAACTTTATCGCCGTTACGGAGTAAAATCAGTAACGATGGATGAGATTGCGTCGCAGCTGGGCGTTTCAAAAAAGACGATTTATCAATGTTTTTCGGATAAAAATGAATTGGTAGATGCCGTGATAGCCGATATATTGGAATTCAACAGAAAATTTTGCAGAAGTAGCCGGGATAATGCACAAAACGCTATACACGAGGTCTTTCTTGCTATGGAAAGTTTAGAGTCGATGTTCGATAATATGAACCCGTCCATTTTATTTGACATTGAAAGAAATCACCCGGCAACATTTAAAAAATTTAAGGAATTCAAATACAATTTTCTTCTTGATTTAATAAAAAAGAATATTGAAAGAGGAAAAAAGGAAGAATTATACAGGGAAGAAATGGATACAGATATCATCGCTAAAATTCGCCTCGAATGTGTAATAATTCCCTTTAGTGAAGAATTGTTTCCAAAAAATCAATTTCCGATGGCATTTCTTCACCGCCAGTTAATTGAATTTTTTCTATTCGGGATGTCAACGCTTAAAGGATATAAGCTCATCCTTAAATATCAAAAAGAAAGATTTGAAAATAATGTGATAAAAAAATAACGTACAATGAAAACAAGGTTGATAGGATTTATTCTAATGACATTACTGGCCAGCTTTTGTTCTGCTGTTAGCGCGCAACAAAAGAACACGCCACCCGAGATACATTCTTTTACGGCCAAAGAAGCGGTTGATTATTCAATGAGTCATGCAGTGCAGGTAAAAAATGCGCTTTTGGACATTAAAATTCAGGAGCAAACCAACAAAGGAATTACTGCTATGGCACTCCCCCAAATCAATGGAAATGTTTCCTTAACGGATTATCTGTCTATTGCTACTCAACTTATTCCTGCTGAATTTACCGGTGGAGCGCCCGGCACTTATATTCCAATAAAATTTGGAACAAAATATAGTGGCACTTATGGAGCTAATCTTCAACAAATTCTTTTTGACGGACAGGTTTTTGTGGGCCTGCAGGCAAGAAAAGCTTCTATAAAAAACATGGAACTTACGGCAGATGTTACCAAGGAACAAATAAAAGCCAATGTTTATAAAATTTACTATCAATTGGCGGTAGCTAAAAGGCAGATTGGAACCTTGGATGCTAACATTTCGAATTATGAAAAACTGCTTCATGATACTAAAGAAATTTACAAGAATGGCTTTGCCGAAAAACTGGATGTGGACAAGGTACAGGTCCAGCTGAGCAATTTGGAAACTCAAAAACTAAAGGCGCAAAATCAAATTGACGCAGGTAAAGAAGGCTTAAAATTTTTAATGAATATTCCTCAACGGGATGAGATAGTACTTACTGATACTTTATCTGATGAAGAACTGAAATCCGGTATTCTGAATGAAGATTATAATTATGAAGACAGGAAAGAGTTTCAGTTACTTGAGAATTCAATTGAGCTTGGGCAATTTAATGTAAAAAGGTATCAACTAAGTAAAATACCAACTTTGTCTTTCTCTGCAAACGTGAACCAGAATGCACAACGAAACAAGTTTGATTTTTTTAAAGGAAGCGAACCCTGGTACACTTCGTCATTTATAAGTTTTAATTTATCTATTCCCATATTTGACGGCGGTACACGCAACTCAAATATCCAAACGGCGAAATTGAACTTAATGAAAATGAATAATCAGTTGGATCAATTAAAATCCTCTATTGATAATGATGTGGCTCAATCAAGAATCAATATGAAAACTGCATTGATCACCATGGATTCTCAGAAGAAAAATATTGATCTCGCCCAGCAGGTTTATAATTCCACGAAATTAAAGTATGACCAGGGCCTTGGAAGCAACCAGGAAATTTCTACCGCGCAGGCAGATCTTGTTACCGCTCAAAACAATTATTACAGTTCGCTGTACGACGCTATTATAGCTAAGATCGATTATCTGACAGCGGCAGGAAAATTACAATAAAATAAAACTTATCAACGTACCAAATAACAACAAAACAATGAAAAAATTATTAACAATCAGTATGGTGATCCTTTTGGTGTCCTTTGTTTCTTCATGCGGAGATACAAGTAAAAAAGGAAATTCATTAGAGGACAAAAAAGCGCAACTGACAAAATTAAAATCCGAGCAGGGAGCATTGGATAGTAAAATTGCCGACCTGGAAAAAGATATTTCAAAAATTGATACCAGTGAATCAGATGTGAAGCCTAAGTTAGTGTCATTATCGCCTGTAAATACCGTTGATTTTAAGCACTACCTGACATTGCAGGGAAGCGTAGACGATAAAAATATTTCCTATATCACGCCTACCGGTCAGCCGGGAGTTGTAAAAGCCATTTATGTAAAACAGGGTGACAAAATACGCAAAGGACAGTTGATCCTGAAAATGGATGATGCAGTTGCCCAGCAAAATGTAACGGCCATAAAACAACAACTGGGAAGCGTAAAAGTTCAGCTCGATCTGGCAAAATCAGTGTATCAAAGACAAAAAAATCTTTGGGATCAGCAGATAGGAACCGAAGTGCAGTTGCTACAGGATAAAACGCAGGTAGAGACTTTAGAAAATCAAATAAAGGCCATACAGGCACAGGTAAATACCGCCCAGGAACAAGCGAATCAAAGTAACGTTTATAGTAATGTAAATGGTACGGTAGATGATATTACAACACATGTAGGCGAAGCTTTTAACGGAAATCCATTGACCGGTGGGTATATCAGGATTGTAAATGAAGCAGATCTTAAAATTTCTGTTACTGTTCCTGAAAATTATACGGGACAGGTAAGCAAAGGAACTAAAGTAATAGTGAGTTTTCCTGATAATGATAAAACATTTAATAGTGAAATTTCATTTTTGAGTCAAACGATCGGAACAACAACCCGCGGATTTACTGCTCAGATAAAAGTGCCAAAAGGATTGAAGCTTAGACCAAATGAAATAGCCCTTGTGAAAATATTAGATTACAATGCTCCAAATTCCATTGCTATTCCTGTAAATACTTTACAAACCGGGCAAGATGGAAAGTTTGTATTAGTTGAGGACAAAAAGGGTGATCAAATGATTGCAAAAAAAGTAAATGTAATTCCGGGTCAATTATCCGGTGATAGCATTGAAATAAAGCAAGGATTGCAAGCCGGGCAACAATTAATTACAGATGGCTACCAGGGTTTATTTGATGGCCAGCCTATTACTAATACAGATAAATAGTACCACAAATTACTAATGCTTAGGAAAAAGCAAAATATTAATTTATATGAATTTTAAGGAAAATTTTAATGAAAAATATAAGGAATTTAAACCAACGAGTTGGGCAATAAAGAATAAAACGTCTGTCTACCTTTTAATCATTTTTGTATCATTGATGGGAATATTCCAATTTGTTACTTTGCCCAAAGAACAATTCCCTGATATCGTAATTCCTACGATTTATATACAAACTATTTATGCGGGAAACTCTCCTAAAGACATTGAAAACCTGGTAACCAAGCCCATAGAAAAGCAACTGAAAGGTATTACCGACGCGAAGATTAATAAAATTACCAGTTCTTCCATACAGGATTATTCTGCTATTACAGTAGAGTTCGAAACAGACGTAAAAACTGAAGTTGCGTTGCAAAAAACCAAAGATGCGGTGGATAAGGCTAAAAAAGATTTGCCTACTGATCTCACCGAGCAACCTGATGTGCAGGAAGTGAGTTTTAGTGAATTCCCTATCATGTTTGTAAACCTGAGCGGAGATTACGATTTGATGAGTTTGAAAAAGTTTGCTGATGATGCCAAAGATAAATTGGAAGAACTTCCTGAAATTACGAGAGTTGATATCGTAGGCGCTCCGGAACGTGAGTTCCAGATTAATGTAGATAACTACAAAATGCGTAGCGCAGGTATTACTTTCAATGATATAGCTACCGCAGTGAAGAATGAGAATATGGACATCTCCGGTGGTTTGCTGGACGTAGGAAATATGAAGCGCACATTGCAGATAAGAGGGCAGTTTAAAACGGTTTATGATATCGATAAAATAATTGTGCGCAATACTTCAGGCATGCCTATTTATTTAAAAGACATCGCCAATATAAAAGATACTGTAAAAACAAGTGAAAGTTTTGCACGGCTTAATGGAAAAAATGTTGTTACGCTCAATATTATAAAAAGATCCGGAGAAAATTTAATACAGACTTCCGATGATGTTAAAAAGTCTGTAGCAGAAATGAAAGGGAATATTTTGCCTTCCAATTTGAATGTGGTAATTACGGGCGATCAAAGCCGCTCTACACGCACTTCTTTTAATGATTTGGTTAATTCAATCGTCATTGGGTTTATCCTGGTTCTTTTGATTTTGATGTTTTTTATGGGCGTTACCAATGCGTTCTTTGTGGCGCTGTCAGTACCATTGAGTATGTTTGTCGCGTTTCTGTTTCTCCCCGCGGCCGATCTTATTGTCGGAGGCAATGTTACGCTCAATTTTATTGTACTTTTTGCCTTACTCTTTGGGCTGGGCATTATTGTGGATGATGCCATAGTAGTTATTGAAAACACCCACCGTATATTTATTGAAAACAAGGGGAAAGTGTCGGCAATGGAATCGGCAAAGATGGCTGCGGGCGAAATTTTTATTCCCGTACTTTCGGGTACGCTTACTACGTTAGCGCCATTCTTCCCGTTACTTTTCTGGCCAGGCATTATTGGTAAGTTTATGATTTACCTTCCTACGATGCTCATCTTTACATTGTCTGCTTCTTTGATTGTTGCATTCCTGATGAACCCCGTTTTCGCAGTTGATTTTATGAATCATCCCGAAGATGTTACAGTAAAGAAAAAATCGGCAGTGTTTAAAAGCAAGGCATTTTTAATTCCTTTGCTGGCTGGTATTTTATTCGATCTTTCTGGAGTTCCTTTTGTTGGAAATATACTTATTCTGCTATCAATAGTTGTTGTATTAAATACTTATTTGTTTGACAACTGGATACATGCTTTCCAAAATAAAGCATTACCGGCCATCATGCGCAATTATGAAAAACTGCTAAGATGGGCCGTTGCAAAGTGGCGTCCTGTGTGGCTGCTAATAGGAACCTTTGTCTTGCTTATATTTTCTCTTATATTTTTCTCATTAAGAAATATACAGGTAGAGTTTTTTCCAAAAGGAGATCCGAATTTCATTTATGTCTATCTTAAACTGCCCGTAGGGACGAGCGTAGACTATACTGATTCTGTAACCAACGTAATCGAGAAAAGAGTTGCAAATGTTCTGAACGGCCCTTCGGGCAAGCCCAATCCAATTGTGGAAAGTATTATCTCGAATGTAGCTGTCGGCGCTGCTGATCCTAACAGTGGTGATAGAGCTTCCCATCCTAATTTGGGTCGGGTGCAGGTATCCTTTGTAGAATTCGAAAAGAGGAATGGCGTGGCCACTTCTCCTTATTTAGATTCGATAAGGGAAGTTACAAAAGGCTTCCCCGGCGCCCAGATTTCTGTATCACAGGAACAAAACGGCCCTCCTACAGATCCTCCTATTAATATAGAAGTATCGAGTGAAGATTTTGACAAGCTCACTACCACCGCTACAGAACTTAAACATTACCTGGATAGTTTGCAAATACCGGGGATCGAAGATTTGAAATTAGACGTGGATCTTACCAATCCTGAAATCACACTCTCGATAAACCGGCAACGCGCCATGATAGAAGGTGTGTCTACTGCCCAGATAGGCCAGCAGATTAGGACCGCATTATTCGGCCTGGAAGTCTCAAAAATAAAGGAAGGTGAAGATGAATATAAAATACAGCTGCGGAATAATGAGGTACAGAGAAAAAGCCTTTCGGATTTGCTGAATATGAATATCGTTTTCAGGGATATGGCCAGTGGAGGACAGGTTAAGTCCATACCTATCAGTTCGCTGGTAGATGTAGATTTTACCAGCACTTATGGAAGTATCAAACGAAAAAATGTGAAGCGGGTGATTACTATCTTTTCAAATGTGCTTTCGGGATATACACCTACGGCGGTAAACCAAAAAATAGCAACAGCTATCCAGGATTTTAATAAAAAAGGTGCCGGCGTCACTATCAAACAAACGGGAGAAGGCGCGCAGCAAGCAGAAACAGGCGCTTTCCTTGGCAAAGCGTTGGTGATTGCTTTAATGTTAATTCTGTTTATTTTGGTATTGCAGTTTAATTCGGTAAGTAAATCCATCATTATTCTTACTGAAATACTGTTTAGTGTAATCGGAGTTATACTCGGGTTCTCTATTACAGGAATGAACATATCCGTTGTAATGACCGGTATTGGAATTGTAGGGCTGGCGGGCATTGTGGTGAAGAATGCAATTCTGGTTATAGACTTTGCGGATGAATTAAGGGCGCGGGGAATGAAAACGAGGGAAGCTGTAATTCAAGCAGGTAAGATCAGGATCATACCGGTATTGCTTACGGCGCTTGCAGCGATCTTTGCGTTGATCCCTCTTGCGATTGGTTTCAATATCAATTTTGTAACGATGTTCTCTGAACTGAATCCTCATATTTTCTTCGGTGGCGATAGCGCTGTTTTCTGGAAACCACTCGCATGGACTATTATTTTCGGCCTGGCATTTGCCTTCTTTATGACGTTGATAATGGTGCCGAGTATGTACCTCATCGCAGAAAGGCTGAAACGCCCAATGCGCAGACAGTTTGGAGGAAAGTGGATTTCTATGCTGGGCATCCCGCCGCTTACCATTTTGTTTATTCCGCTAATGTTTGTTACCATGTTTATACATCGTGCACAGGTAGCAAGGAGAAAGAGAAAGCTGGGAAATAAAGTTGGCGAAAAATGGACGGGAAGTTGGTTCTAAATATTGGTTCGTGTTTGAGTTTTAATATAGCCTGCAGATTTTCTGCAGGCTTTTTTATTTTGACAATAAACAAATAAAAAAGGAAGATTTACATTTTATCATTCCTAAACAAGTATCAGAGAAAAACTCGTGGAGACAAGAGTTTAGGGTCTTTTTTATTGCATAGTAAACGAATAAATAAGAGGTATTCCTATTTAAAAAAAATCAGTTTAGCGCTGAGCCAACCATTCTTCCATTAAACCAATCAATTCCTCAAAAGAATAATTTCTGTCCACTTTGTTTCACTAAGGCCGCTTAATTATCTTTACCCAAAAAAATATGTGTTATAGAATTTATTCTTTCGTAATTTTTCTTTTAATAATTACTTCCTGCACTTCCAATAAATATGCAACTACCAACAAGGTTTATAAAAAGCAGGTAAAGGCATTTGCGAAGGAAATAAGAAAGTTTCCTTTGGAAGGTAGCCGCTCTACCTGGGTAGGCACCACTAATTTTGGGTTACGAAAACCTGATTTTGTAATTATCCATCACACCGCTCAAAATAGTTGCGACCAAACTTTACGGACGTTTACGCTTCCCCGCACACAGGTAAGCGCTCATTATGTAATTTGTAAAGATGGCACCGTCCATCACATGTTGAATGATTATCTGCGTGCATGGCATGCGGGCAATTCCTCATGGGGAAATGATAAAGACATCAACTCATCTTCCATAGGAATTGAACTGGACAATAATGGCTTCGAGCCTTTTCCTGCTGCGCAAATAAATAGTTTACTAACGTTGTTGGATACACTAAAACATCGATACCGCATTCCTACTGCTAATTTTATTGGCCATTCAGATATTGCTCCTACAAGAAAAGTAGATCCCAATGTGAATTTCCCATGGCTTTTGCTTTCTCAAAACGGGTATGGCTTGTGGTATAGTGATACAACAATGACCATTGTTCCGCCGGATTTTAATCCGTTGCAGGCACTTCGCATCATTGGCTATTCTATCAAAAATCCCTCGGCAACTATCAAAGCTTTTAAACGCCATTTTGAAATGGAGAACAACAGCGACACGCTCAATGAATCTGACAAAAAAATTCTTTATGATCTGATGGAAAAATATGAATGAGAATTGTTCCTGCGGAAGGGATCATTCCAAAACATTTTAACAGTAAACAAACAAATAGACGAAATTCCTATTTTTCTTTAAGAGAAGTTTTATCCTCAAACTATGATAAAGTGTAGAAAAATATCTCTTCACATTCCGCAAAGAGATATTTATTTTTTAAGTTTCTAAACCAGATTACTTTTACACATGCTCATGCACAGCTGCCCGTATTTCTTGCAGCAATTTTTTATTAAATGCTTCAAGGTCTTTGGGACTGCGGCTTGTAACCAATTGATGATCCACTACCACTTCTCTGTCATACCAGTCGGCACCGGCATTTTCAAGGTCAGATTTTATGGATGGATACGAAGTCATCTTTTTTCCATCGAGCAGACCGGTTTCTATTAATAGCTGAGGCCCATGGCAGATGGCTGCAACCGGCTTTCCTGATTTCATAAATGCTTTAGCAAAAGCGACAAAATCTTTATCTACCCGCATTTTGTCCGGATTCATCACTCCCCCGGGAATCATTAGAGCGTCATAATTATCTACATCTGCTTCATTGATATAAACGTCCACAGGAAGTTCAATTGACCAGTGGTCGTGATTCCAGGCTTTTACTTTTTTGTTTTCTCTCGAAGAAATGATATCTACCTTCATTCCGGCATTTTGCATTGCTTGCCTGGGGCTGGTAAGTTCTACTTCTTCGAAACCATTTTCTGTAATAATGGCTATTCGTTTCTGATTGTTGTTTTTCATAATGTATTTATTAAGTTAAATAAAATTATCGCTAACACAAGAAATATGCCTCTCTAACCAATAGAAAGTGAATTGCATGATTGGAATGCTTTTGATAATTTTTTTTAATCTTTAATTTGACGGAAAGCTGCAAAAAAAATCGGATTTTTGGCGCGCATTAAAAATTTCCGCAGCCGGGGTAGTGTGAGGACATGGAGCAGTTCGTTCGGTTTTTCCACTAACCGAAGTTGGCAGGGATAACTTGAAATGCACCCGATTTTTGGCTTTTGCATTTTTTAAATTTGACGTTCACTTTAATTTTATTCTTTAATGCAACTATTTCCTGTTTTTGATAAAGCATCGGCAAAAGAATTTCTAAAAGTTCCTTTGATAATATACAAAGATGATCCCAATTTTATTCAACCATTAGATAAGGATATTAACGATGTTTTTGATCCGAAAAAGAATAAAGCTTTTCGTTTTGGCGAATGTTATAGATGGCTATTAAAAGATGAGGAAGGAAATCTGACTGGGCGTATCGCTGCTTTTGTTCATAAGAAATACAGGAATAAAGGAGATGAACAAAAAACCGGTGGCATTGGTTTTTTTGAATGCATTAATAACCAGGAAGCTGCGGATATGTTATTTGATGTATCCAAACATTGGCTGATGGAACGAGGTATGGAAGCAATGGATGGCCCCATCAATTTCGGCGAGCGCGACAGGTGGTGGGGTCTTGTGGTGGAAGGATTTAAGCCGCCGATCTACCTCATGAATTACAACCCTGTTTACTATAAAGACCTCTTTGAAAATTATGGTTTCAAAGTTTTCTTTAACCAGGTATGCTGGTATCTTGCTGTGGATACCCATCTCAGTGAAAAATTTGCTGAGCAGAGCAAAAAATACAATTCGCTTTCGGAATTTTCAGTGAAACATATAAAGAAAAATAACCTGGAAAAATTTGCAAATGATTTTTGTATTGTATATAACAAAGCCTGGGCAAGCCATGAAGGCAATAAACAGATGAACAAAGAAGTGGCTCTTAAAATGTTCAGGACTATGAAGGCGGCAATTGATGAGCGGCTGGTTTGGTTTGTTTATCATAATGATAATCCTATCGCGTTCTGGCTGAACCTCCCCGAACTAAACCAGATTTTTAAAAAGTTTCATGGAAAGTTTGGATTATTGGAAAAATTAAAATTTTTGTGGTTGAAGAAGAAAGGTGTCAATGATAAGTTTACGGGAATCGTATTTGGCGTAGTTCCAGAATTCCAGGGCCAGGGAATTGACTATTATATGATCAATGAAGGAGGAAGAGAGATTCAAAACAAAACAAATTATAAAGAACTCGAACTTCAATGGCAGGGTGATTTTAATCCCAAAATGATAAATATGTCCAAAAATATTGGCGGGCACCAAAGCCGTATGCTGGCTACCTACCGTTATCTTTTTGACCGGACGAAAGAATTTAAAAGGCACCCCATTTTGAATTAAGAATCGTTTCGTTTTCTGCCGGCGAGGCAATGCTTCCCGATAATTTTTCTTAAATTTGTCTTCTTTCATTATGGATAAATTTATCGTTTCAGCACGCAAATACCGGCCACAGAACTTTAGTACAGTTGTAGGTCAGTCTCATATAACTACTACATTAAAGAATGCGATTAAAAACAATCAGCTGGCACATGCTTTTCTCTTCTGCGGCCCGCGTGGTGTGGGTAAAACTACCTGCGCCAGGATATTGGCAAAGACCATCAATTGCGAGAACCGGACGGCCGATGGAGAAGCCTGTAATGTTTGCAATTCATGTGTTTCTTTTGACAACGGTACTTCTTTAAATATTCATGAGTTGGATGCTGCAAGCAACAATTCAGTGGATGATATCCGTGCCTTGGTTGACCAGGTACGTTTTGCACCGCAAGCCGGAAAATACAAAGTGTATATTGTGGATGAAGTGCACATGTTGAGTACTTCGGCTTTCAATGCATTTCTGAAAACACTTGAAGAACCGCCGCCGTTCGCCATCTTTATCCTGGCCACAACAAAGAAGCATAAAATACTTCCAACGATTCTATCACGATGCCAGATTTTTGATTTCAAAAGGATTACTAATAAAGATACGGTAGAACATTTACAGGAAATTTGTGAGAAAGAAAAAATAAAAGCCGATAAAACTGCGCTGCATATCATCGCGCAAAAAAGTGAAGGCTGCCTCAGGGATTCTCTGAGCATCCTGGATAAAATTGTCAGCTTTACTAACGGCGAGCTTACGTATGAAAATACGTTGGAACATTTGAACATCCTTGATGAAGATTATTATTTTAGGATAGCAGAAGCCATGCAACACCAGGAAGCTGGTGAAGCAATTTTATTGTATGATGAAATCGACCGGAAAGGATTTGAAGGCGATCTTGTCTTAAATGGTTTTTCTGAATTTTTGAGGAATATTTTGGTAAGTAAAGATCCTAAAGTAGTCAAATTACTTGAAGTGTCTGAAGGCTTTAAATCGCGATATTTAGAGACGGCCTCGAATGTAAACGATTCATGGTTGTTGAGTGCGCTTAATATTTTAAATGAATCTGAAATTAATTACCGGCTCGCGAAAAATAAACGGCTCCATGTCGAACTTACTTTTATAAAACTTTGTTACCTGGGCCAGGCGCTGGACCTGGAAGATAACAATGGTTCATTGCAAAAAAAAAAGCAGATTGAAGGCGTAAAGCCGGTATCGTTTAAAATTCTTTCGCCGGTTGCTAAGAAACTTCCGTCTGAAAACCTTCCACAAAATACCGTTTCCAAAGCGAGAATAAAAGACGCGGGCGCCGAAGCGACTGACTCATTGAAAAATGACCGGACAAAATTGGTCATTCAAAATGAAAAAATAATAAAACCGGAAATGCCCCGGGCGGCTGCAGATCACACGCAGGTATCTCAAACGCCACTTAAAACTAAATTCACCAAATTAAGCTCATTAGAAAAAATAAGGGAAAAGGTTGCCAGTGAAAATAGGAATAATAATGTCTTACCCTTGAATGAAGAAGAGCTATATATAGCCTGGGGATTGTATATAGAAAAATTAACGAATAGCAGTAAAAAGCCAATTGTTTCAAATTTTAAATCGGCCAGGCTCCAAATTATTGATGAAAATTGTATTGAAATAATTACCGATAACAACCTGCAACAAAGATTTATAGAAGCAGAGCGGGGAGAACTAATCACGCATCTTCAATCACACTTTAATAACCGCTCATTGATTTATAAGATAAGCTTAGAGATTAATGAAAATGAAAATGAGCCAAAAGAAGAACACCTAAATACAAAACAACAATATTTAAGAATTATAGAAGAATATCCTTTGGTGAAACAACTGAAAGACGCTCTCGGGATGCAATTGGATTATTAGGAGTTGACCATTAAGTTGAAGAGGCAACCTGCAGTAAGCAAACAATTTTCTACATTTCTTGTTTTTAATAACAAGTGATTTGCCTGTTCGCTGTATCGTTGTATTACCAACGCTATTGATAAATAAAAGCCATTATCACAGTTACCAAGTCCTGTTCACTATTTGGTCTTCAATAAATTATTAAAAACTTTTTCATTCACTTTTACAGGATATTTTTTTTCTAACTGACCAATCCATTCCTGCTCCAGGTAATTTTGATAATCGTTGATCACCAGCCCTCGTGCATCTTCAAAATCTCTTTGCTGATTGCTTGGGTATAATTTAATTATTTTGGCAAAAGTAGCCGTGCCATCAGTTTTATTGATAACAGGTAAAGTAATCAAACCCGTTGTAAAATGGGTTCTGTCGATCACGGGAATTTGCCCGAGTTCATATCTGCCGGAATCCGCCTGAACCTCTGTTGAATTTTCGCTAACTACTTCTTTCCAGGTCTTTCCGGTTCTCAATTGTTTGATGCTATTAGTCGCAGCAACTTTATTCGAACATGAAAATATAATAGCCTCAGCGCTCGAATTCCATAAATATTTTTCCTTATGCTGATTGTAATAACGGTGCAAGCCGGCGCTATCTTCTGAAGCCTTATTCCAAACCTTTCGCTGCATCACTTCAAAAAGCATGTTGCCATCTTTAAATTCTTTAATTTGACTTTTAAATGCAGGATTAAAATCCTCAAGCCTGGACGCATAATTGTTGATGGCAGAAGCTTCAACGAATTTAGAAAAGAGTGCCGGATATTGATCATGCATTTTTTCCGTGGCCGTTTTAATATTATTGTTCAGGTAAAGAATCCAGTCACGCACCTTTACATTGGCGTGATTATTATAAGTTAATAGAACCGTATTCTCATTCACTTTTCCAACAGTTATGTTCTTATGCGCAAGTAAAGAGCTATCGCTTACCCGCCATAAATCATTTTTATTTACGGGCATTTCTTTAAAACCTATTTTGGGTAATATTTCTTTGTAAAATTTTTGTTTGGCTATATTGATCCGGCTATCATTAAATACTTCCTGTTTTAAATTGCTCATGAAAATCGCATCATCCTTTGTAGGTGGAACCGGTGACGCTGAAATACGTTTAATGATATGGTAGCCGAATTTAGTTTCAAATGGCCGCGAGATTTCCCCGTCTTTTGTAAGTGCAAAAGCATGATCCTCAAAAACAGAATCGTATTTGGCAGTACCGAATTCAGGCATTAGTCCGCCATTCATAAATGTGCTTCTATCATCACTAAACTCCTTGGCCAAGGTAGCAAAATCGCCTCCGTTGATTAAAACGTTGTAAACTGAATCTGCTAATTTTTTTGTTTGTTGCCTGGGGGCAATAAATCCTTCAGGTACTGCGAATAAAATCTGGGCCAACGTTATTTTTCCAACCGCATGCCGCTCGCCCATATTTTTAAATATGTACCATCCTCGTTTCGTTTTGTAGGGAGTGCTTGATTGTTGCGGCTTTAAGCCATAGATGATATTTTCAAATTCATAGGGTAGTGTAAAAACAGTGATATATCCCAGGTCATCTTTTTCCACTTTGGGTTCACTTGTATTTGCCGCTTCAAGGATTTCCGAACCGGTTTTTTTATTGTTCTTTAATTGTTGGTAAACTTCATTGATTTTGTGATAAGATGCCGCACTGTCTGCAACTTCCGGTACGAAATAATAAACGACATGAATGTCCTTCTGACTTCTTATAAAGGCCTGATCCAATAATTTATTAACTTCACCTTCATCTATCAGGTAATTACCCTGCACCTGGCTACGAAAATTTTGAAGGTCAGCTTTTAACGAAGGAAGTGTATCAAGATGCAAATCTTTTGCAGCCTGTACTTTTAATTTGAATTTTATATAAAGGTCAAGATAGTCACGCATTGCCTGCGCACTGTCTGCCTCATGCGTTTTGTTTTTGTTGTATGCGTTTAAAAATTCAGTGGTGCTTACTGCATATTTACCATAAGAAAAAAGTGTCTGTGCAGAAGAAATAAAAACCGAGATGATCAACGCAAACAGTAAAGCAAGTTTTTTCATTAAAAAGAATTTAAAGGATCGGGTTTTCAAAAAGAAATTTTAAGTGAAAGGCTTATTTAACTGAGCTATTTACGGATTTTGAAGGTTGGTTTTTTATTTTCATTTGAAGTAAATCATTCAATTGTTCCATCGTTAATTTTTTAGCGATAATTTTTTTGTCTTTGTCTAACAGATACAAAGTAGGTGTCTGCGTTACATCGTATAACTGTTTATAGGATGGCTTCTTTGCATTTTCTACTTCTTTTTTCTGCGCGTCAGTTTCATATACATTAACCCAACTGCCCATGTGATGCTCCCTGATAAATTGTTTCCATTGATCGAAATCAGTCGTTTCAGTGAGTACTCCATACATTTTCACACCTTCATTTTTCCATTTGGCATTATAAATTGAGTCAAATCTGGGCACCTGCACGCGGCAATGGCCACACGTAGGATCCCAGAAGCAAACAACGGTATATTCGGCTTTTATATTGTATAATGGCTTGCTGATTCCGTTTGAATCCACCATTTCGAGATTTGCAGCCTGCTCGCCGATTAAATTTGACATCAACATATAAGCCCTGTTGGAAATGGTGCTCATTTGTTTTTCGTTAAGCCATGGAGAAAGGCCTTTGGAATGATATTTTTCAAACAGGTGCACAAATACTGCATCCTGCCCCATATATTTCGGATAGATGTATTCATCGGTAAGCCAGTTCAATAAAAATTTATACATTTCAGGAGCAGACCTTGCAAGTAGCAATAAATAGTCGGATTCTTTTATCACGGAGTCGGGAGCCGGCGAAACCACGTTTCTGAAATATTGCTCCAGCCGGGGCAGAAAGAAAGGGGTTCTAATGATTCGGTCATCCATAAATGTAATTCCATCCCAATAATGCTTTTTATAATATTGATAATTTTCCAGTGAATCCTGGTGTGTTACCGGATGCAGATTTTGCACCTTCGGCTCCTTCATCCCGTTAAGCAATGCTGCGAGCATCGATTCAGGATGTTCTTTTATTAATTTTTCGCGATAATCATTTAGTTCATCGTTCAGCTCTTTGTACTTCTTTTCGTGTAACGAGCTATCTGATTTATTAGTTGCGCTCTTGTAGGCCTCGAGTTCTTTTTGCAAAAACACGCCTTTGGAAGCAACGTATTTTTGGTATTGCTGAAAGAGATTATTTTCCGGGGAACCAATTACTTCTGTTTTGGTGATCAGGTCTGAAGTGTCTGCATTTATGATAATATCCTGACCTTTGTCAACCAGGAAATCATATAATTTATTTTTACCTGGAAACACAACCGAATAGACTCCCGGAATTAATTTTTCCTTTCCCTGGAAAATTGCTGTTCCCTTTGAGTTTACAATCGCGGAATCCTGCACGTTCATACTTTTACCATAATAATAAGTAAGATAAGCAAGACCACTTTTATAATCAGGTGTGTGAAGGGTAACTTTGAATCCCTGGGCATTTAAAGATGAGAACGCAAACAGGGTCAGGAAGCTAATAAAAAATAATTTCATTGATTTTGGGGATAAAAAACAAAAATATTGAATTCGAATTGTAAACAAAGATGCGGCAAAATCTCTTAACATTTTTATTAGGTGGAGTAAAGGATATAATTTCCGCAATCTCTTTAAAATTATTCATGCTATTAAATTCTCACAAAAAACTTATTTTTTTGCGTCGAAATTTTTTTTTATCACGAATTGCGCGAACCTGCGTGACGGCCAGACAGGTTTTCACGAATTGTTTTCAGTAAACGAACAAATACTGTCGATTTATATTCTATCAATAAAATAATTTAACCTTTTGCAATAGAACAATTTGGCAATTACTATCCTCACAGCAAACGGACAAAAAATAGCAATTTCTATTTTACTTTTGCTTCCGTGAAAAGAAAAAAAATTGTTTTAGAAAATGTGCCTGTAACAGGATACGCAGCAGAAGGCAAAGCGCTTGCACGAATTGATGGTAAGGTGATTTTCATAGAAGGCGCCGTTCCCGGAGATGTCGTAGATGTTCTAATTACAAAAAACAAAAAGGACTGGGCCGAAGGGAAAGCCGATAAAATAAAAGAACTTAGTAAAGACAGGCTTACTCCATTTTGTATTCACTTTGGAATTTGTGGCGGTTGCAAATGGCAAATGCTTCCTTATGAAAAACAATTAGCCTACAAAGAGCAAGAGGTAAGAGATGTTTTTCAAAGGATTGGGAGATTAAAAAACATTACTGTTTTACCAATTTTAGGCTCTGAGAAAACAATTCATTATAGGAACAAACTGGAATTCACCTTTAGCAACAAAAAATACCTGACCGGAAATGAATTAAAAGAGTTGGGTGAAGATCAATGGCCTGGCGGTGCGCTTGGATACCACGTTCCGCGGTTATATGATAAAATCATAGAGATAAAGGAGTGTTGGTTAATGGATGATGTGAACAATCGCATCCGAAACGGTATGCGGGAATTTGCCGAAAAAAATAATTATAGTTATTACGACATCAAAGAACACAGTGGTTTTTTGAGAAATATTATTCTTAGAAATTGTACCACAGGTGAGCTCATGGTCAATCTTGTTTTTGGATACGAAGACAAAGAGAAGAGAGAAGCGATCTGTAACTATTTAATACAAATTGTTCCTGAGATCACCACTTTAATTTATACTATCAACCCAAAGTGGAATGATAGCTTGAATGAGTTGACACCTCAAACTTTTTATGGAAAAGGTTACGTAATTGAAAAACTCGGGGAGTTTAATTTTAAGATTTCTCCTAAATCTTTTTTCCAAACCAATACCAAACAAGCGGAAGTTCTATACAACGTAACAAAAGATTTTGCAGAACTTACCGGCAATGAAATTGTCTATGATCTTTATTGCGGCACGGGGAGTATCGGAATCTTTTTAAGCAGGCAAGCCAAAAAAATCATTGGTGTAGAGATGATTGAAGAAGCAATCGTTGATGCCAAAGCAAATGCTCAATTAAACGGACTGTCGCATACATCTTTTTATACGGGTGACGTAATTGAAATTTGCAATGATGCTTTTTTTGAATTGCATGGAAGTCCGGATGTAGTTATCATAGATCCACCGCGGGCAGGACTTCATAATAAATTAGTCAATAAACTACTGGAAATTCAATCACCCAAATTGGTGTATGTGAGTTGCAATGTAGCCACGCAGGCCCGCGACATTCAATTGCTTCAGGAAAAATATTTAGTTGAAAAAATACAGCCCGTTGATATGTTTCCGCATACACATCACATAGAATGTGTGGCTTTGCTGAAATTGAAGGATTAGCGGTCGGTACCGACGGTCAGACCGCGGGCAAATAAATAAGATTTTATTTTTCTATCAAATGCTAATTCATGAACATAATTCAAGACGAAATCAATCACATTTATAACCAGGATAATTAGATGAGTGGCCAAATTTTTAAAAGTGTCTGAAATTATAACCGCGGTCTGACGCCAGGCGCACCGAACGCTAAAAACTTTATACATCCTCTGCCAATAAAACAATAAATAACCGGCATTTCTATTTGCCCTCATTCATTTCCAGGATTAAATTAGCAATCAATCCGGTCCATCCGGTTTGATGGCTTGCTCCTAATCCGCGCAAAGTATCTCCATGAAAATATTCATGAAAAAGGAGGAGGTCTTTATTTTCTTCTTTCTTATAAAACCAATTGTAATTTCCATAGGTAAGCCTTTCGTTCTGATCATCTTTCTCAAAAATATGCAACAATCGACGGGTAATTTCTTTACCAACTTCCATAAGATTGAGGTATTTACCTGAACCTACGGGGCATTCTACCTTTACGTCGTCCTCATAAAAAGAGCCAAATGTATTAAAGGCATTTATAAAGAGATAATTGACCGGCATCCAAACAGGGCCTCGCCAATTAGAATTGCCGCCAAACATTCCGGAAGTGGAATCTCCCGGATCATACTCAATGGAATAGGTTGTGCCTCCATAATTTAAGCTATAGGGATTTTGCTGATAAAATTTTGATAACGCCCTTATTCCCCCATCAGATAAAAATTCTGATTCGCTTAGCAGTTTCTCACACAAATCCTGCAGCCGTTCTTTATCTACGAGAGAAAGTAAAATTCTTTCACTATCATTCCCAACCTGGCTCGGTAAGTAAAGATTGGCATTTTTGCGGTAGTTCTGAAACCATTGCATCCTTTTTGAAAAATCCGGAAGACTGTCAAAAACTTGTTTTCCAATAATAGTTACAGCAAACATGGGAGAGAGCCCAACCAATGAGCGAATTTTTAAAGAAAATCCGTCAGATTTATTCAGCGAAAGTACATCGTAAAAGAATTTATCTTCCTTATCCCAAAGACCTAATTCATTTAACGCTTCGGCAATAATTACAAAATGCTCATAAAACTTAGTAGCGGTATCTTCAAATGATTTATCATCCATAGCTATTGTAATAGCAATGTTCATCATATCCAGCGCATACATGCCCATCCAGCTTGTGCCATCAGCCTGCTCCAGGAGCATGTTGCCAGGAAGTATCATGCTACGGTTAAAAAGCCCGATGTTATCAAGCCCAAGAAATCCTCCTTCGAAAATACTATTGCCATCCGCATCTTTCCGATTGATCCACCATGTGAAATTGATGATCAGTTTTTGAAAAATACTTTTCAAAAATATCATATCAGCTTTACCATATAAATCTTGTTCTGTTTTGTAAATCTGCAATGCCGCAAAAGCATGCAAAGGAGGGTTTACATCACTAAAATTCCATTCGTAAGCAGGAAGCTGGCCTTGCGGATCCATATACCACTCCCTCATCATCAAAGTCAATTGATGTTTGGCGAAAGTGGGATCAATGATGGCCAGCGTGATACAATGGAAAGCCATATCCCATGCGGCATACCATGGGTATTCCCAATTGTCAGGCATTGAAAGAATATCCTGGTTTTTTAAATATTTCCAACGACAGTTGCGCCCGTTTTTTCGTTCTTCAGAAACAGGAGTAATTCCATCACTGGTATTGAGCCACCTTTCGACATCATAATGGTAGAACTGCTTATTCCAAAGCATTCCCGCAAAAACCTGCCTTTGAATATTTTTTTGATCCTCAGTGGCTGATACAGGCTGAATAGCCTGATAAAACTCATCGGCTTCCTTTTTTCTGAGTGAAAAAATTTTTTCAAAACCGTTGGGGAAACTATTATCCGTTTGATTATTTGTAAGACGAATAAAAATCGTCTTGGATTGCTTAGGTTCTATTTCAAGGCAATATACGGGAGCGCACTTGGTACCTTCTTTTTTATTTTTTAGTTTCTGATAATTTTTACCGTTAACGACAGCATCATGAAAATCATCTTTTACAAATTCGCTTTGGTTGGGTCGTTGGAAAAGCCTTTCAAAGTTGGTTTCATTTTCTGTAAAAAGAACATTGTCGGTCGTTTGGAAATATAAGAAGTAGCTTCCTAATGCAGGATGAGTTGCTTTAACAGATTGATCGTTTATAAACGTAATTACCGGCTTATTTTCTTCAGCAGCGTATTGCCAGTAATTATAGAACCATAACGTGGGCAAAACAGTAACAGGTGCCTTGTCATTTCCCCGGTTTGCAATTTCTATTTTTATAAAAATATCTTCTTCATTTTCCTTTGCGTATTCTACAAATACATCAAAATATTTGTCATCATTAAAAATACCGGTGTCCAAAATCTCATATTCCGGCTCTTCCTTGCTCCTGTTTTTATTGGTATTTAAAAGGTCAAGATAAGGATAAGCGGCCTGTGGATATTTATATAAATACCTCATGTAATAGTGCGAAGGTAGATTGTCAAGATAATAATATAATTCCTTTACGTCTTCTCCATGATTGCCTTCACTATTCCCCAGGCCAAAAAGCCTTTCTTTCAATATTGAATCTTTGCCATTCCACAATGCTATAGCAAAACATAATTGTTGGTTGATGTCAGAAATGCCGCCCAGCCCGTCTTCACCCCAACGATAAACCCTGCTGCGTGCATGGTCGTGCGGAAAATAATTCCAGGCATCTCCGTTTTCGCTATAATCTTCCCGAACAGTGCCCCATTGGCGCTCGCTGAGATAAGGTCCCCATTTTGCCAGGGGAACTTCTTTGGCTGCATTTTCCGCTAATCTTTTTACTTCAGCATTGTCGAGATTAATCATCAATAATTTTATTTATGCTTTTCATAAAAAAAGCAATTTCATCTAACTAAAAATCCTATAAGGTTATTCGCAGACAATTATTCAATTCACCAAACCATATAGATTGCAAGACTTTTCGCCTAATTAACCATTTCTTGTTTGCCTATCCATTCGTAGAAAATCCGGGATACAACAACATTCCTCCGTCGGCGAAAATCGTCGTGCCACTAAGATAATCTGATTCATCGCTTGCCAGCCAGACAGCTACTTTTCCGATATCTTCGGGCTGCCCTATGCGGCCATAGGGAATCAGTGTAAGCAGTTTGTTAAGCGCTTCCGGAGTACTCCAGGCCGATTTATTAATCGGTGTTTGTATGGCGCCGGGGCCAATTGAATTCACCCTTATTTTTTTAGGAGCTAACTCCTGTGCCATACTTTTCATCATCATTTCTATGCCACCTTTGCTGGATGCGTAATTTACATGGCCTGCCCAGGGAATTACCTGGTGTACACTGCTCATACAAATAATTTTTCCCAGTGCACTGCTTCTTTCCGGAACCATACCGCGTCTCAAAAATTCTTTTACTGCTTCGCGTGCGCACAAAAACTGGCCTGTCAGGTTTACATTAATTACTAATTGCCAATCAGCCAGGCTCATGCTTTCCAGGGGCGAATCTTTTTGTAATCCGGCATTATTTACCAAAATATCTATCGTTCCAAATTTGGCAATCATCTGTTGAAACATAGACTGTACTTCATCCTCTTTGCTCACGTCTGCCTTTACGGCTATCGCGCTTCCTCCATTGTCTTCTATCTGTTTTACCACCGCATCCGCATCTTCGGGGTGGGTAACATAATTGACTACCACATTAGCGCCGTCATTTCCCAGAGCAATAGCTACCGCCATTCCAATTCCGCTGTTAGCGCCCGTAACCAGCGCGCTTTGTCCTTTTAATTTAGGATTGTTATTCATTGAAAATATTTTAGAAGTTAGAAAAATAAATTTCCAGGATTCCCGTCACATTGAAATTAACTGATAATTTCTGATTCATAAAAGACTGATTCTCCGAAAGGAAACAAATATTTTTCATAGTTCAATCATAGAATTGTTAATAAATAGATTTTAAAATCTTCCAATAATCTATAATTTAAAACGTTTTAAATCTGAGCTACCCCTATAAAAGTAAGATTTACTCTAAATTCTTTTTATGAAAAATTTATTACCTTTTATATTTTGCTTAATTTCTTTTTGTTCCATAGCCCAAATAAATGCGGTAATGCCACCCGAAGCCAATGCTTTTTATTCAAAAGCGATGGCGAACATAAAACCACAAATAAAAAATATTATTGAAAAAAATGCTAACGGATTAAAAGGAAGAACTATAAATACGGACAGTCTCTTAAAAGCGTTAATTAAAAATCAATTGCTAATAAACGCAACCCCACAGGATATAGAAGCTATAGGCGTTTTAATAATGGTACAAACATCTAAGAATGCAGACGCAGACTTGAAAGATCTGGTTATTAATATGCATAAAAATGAGCGCGGGAAAACTCAGGCTAACGATACACCAGGTAATAAAGTAGAAAGTATTTTGGAAAACAAAAGCAAAATAGCAGAAAATGTTTCCATACTAATGAAAAGAATATCCGGGGCGCAGGACGTAGTCATTAACAGTTTAAGGTGATAATTTAAAAATCAAAATTCCTTTTATTTGTTTGTTTGCGGCACTTCGATTTGTGATTTACTTCTATTTCAATAATTCCTGGATATCCGGATCTGCCTGGAGGTTATTCATTTGGCCCATTATCCATGGATATCGGTACGCCACCCGCGCCGACATAGGCTGTATGGTAAATAATACCGGATTAGGAAGACAGGAAGCAATCATAGCGGCTTCTTTTCTTGATAATTTTTTTGCAGGTTTTTTAAAATAATGTTGAGCCGCTGCCTCTGCCCCAAATATCCCTTTACCCATCTGCGCCACATTAAGGTACATCTGTAGAATCCTTTTTTTGCCCCAAATATGCTCAATCATAAATGTGAAATATACTTCCAGCCCTTTTCTGAAAAAACCTCCGTGCTGCCAAAGGAAAACATTCTTAGCTACCTGCTGACTGATGGTACTGGCGCCGCGCAATGATTTGCTTTTTTGATTGTGCTTCATTGCTTTTTGAATACTTTTAAAATCGAATCCATTATGGTCGGGAAATAATTGGTCTTCTCCGCTCATTACGGCAAGCTTAATATTGTCGCCCATTTCATCATAATTAATATAATCACGATGCAGGCCGTTTCCGGATAAGAGGCTCCCGATTTGAGTAATGGTAATCGGAGGGTTTACCCATTTACATAAAAAAATATAGAATAGAGAAAAGAGAAACCCATAAAGGATTAATTTCAAAAATGTACGTGCCACCCTTCTAAAAAATCCTTGTCTTCTAAAATATGATTGATTACCCAACAGAAAAGCTTTTTACTATTTTATTTTGATATAGAGAAGTGTATATTTTTTGCCGAGTTTCATATTTTTATTGCCGTTTTTCATAATAAAATATCCTGCGACGGCAATAGCTGCTGCGCCAATTACTAATTGTGGACTGGCATGGTACTCTGTGTTTGGTTTAGTCAAAATCCACGATATTAAACCTGCAGCAGACAGCAAAACGCCACCACCCAATAATGTAGCCCCGGAACTGCTCCAGTCGAAATTCTTTCTTTCCTTTTGGAAAGAAGTGATGTCGCGGTAGGCGACTGAAAAAGGATAGGTGGCCACCGTGTCGAGTACGTAAACTCCCAAAGTCGTCATTACCGTCCTCACATCATAATAGATTAAATACACTGAATCCCTTTGTATGGAATCAACGGATCCAACATGGAAATGATCGCCAGTATAGAAGGTCATTTCGGTACCGGGATAAAAAGATTTAACAGTTTTGCCATTCTTTTTTAAAATAAGAAAATCAGATTGGGCTTTGCATTGAAGCGTTAAGAAAAAAGAAAATGCAATAAAAAAAACAGAAAAAACTCGCATAGGGTTACATTTTTCTTAAAAATATTAAAACTCCGAAAAGAAGTACAGTACCAAAAACCAATAAAATTAATCCTGAAATTTTATTGACCAACCTAATATTTTTGACAGTTAATTTTTTTCGCAGTTTTCCTGCGAGCCTGACCTTAACCACGTCTGCTGAAATATTAAAAATAAGAGCTGTAGAAAAAATAATGACGCGGTCACGAATATTATGTGACACCGCAATAGCTGTTGCGGTAGTAAGCCAAAAAGCAATTACCGCTGGATTAAGCGTGTTAAGTAAAAAACCCTGCAAAGCAATTCTCGCATGGTCACTGCTTTTCAATGGAATGGTTATTTCTTCAGGATGTATATGTACCTTTTTAAAAAAAATATAAAAAATACCCATGCCTATCAAAAAAACACTTCCAACCACGCCTATCTGCATTTTGAAATCAAGTATCATAGTTACCAGTTCTGAAAAAAGATTACTGAGCACTATTAATAAGAAATCACTGACCCAAACACCTGCCACAAAACTGAACCCTCCGGCTTTTCCGTTATTGATACTTTGTTTTAAAACAGTAAACACTACAGGGCCCACAGATATTACCAATAATAACCCCATTGCCACGCCTTTGAGTATTGCTTCGATAACATCTATCATTTAGTAGGGTAATAAGTTGTTTAGATAATTTTAAATGAAGAAGACTTTAAAATTATTAAATATAGTAAATGTACGAGTGTTAAAAATAAACAGTTCACACGGTTATTCCTTCCAGGTATTTTTGCCATTCTTCCAACATTCGCCCTTTTAAAACCCTGGGGAATTTATGCTGACCACCGACTTTGCCTTTTGCTTTCATAAAATTCATAAAAGTATCTTCGTGAAGTACTTCCACTAAAATTTCTTTAAGAGCATGTTTTCTCTCTACCTCATAATCGTCATTTAATTCTTTCAGTTTTTCATCAATCAAAGATTTAAGCACTTTCGGATCTACAGGATCGTTGGTACCTATATACCAATGATGGGCAAAGAAATCTCCATAATGAACACCAGCGACAGTAAATTCTCCAATGAGAATATTGAGTTCTTCACTTACGAGGTTAATGGCTTTATTCATGTTGTCAACACTTAAATGCTCTCCTACCATACTTAAGAAATGCTTTGTTCTTCCGGTAATAATAATTTCACATCTTTCCAAATCTACAAACTGTATTGTATCACCAATCAGGTACCGCCATGTACCCGCATTGGTACTTATTAATATGGCGTAGTTTTTATTTTTTTCTACTTCATGTATCATTAATGCTTCAGGATTGGCTATCATATTGCCATCAAGATCAAAATTATATTGGTCGAAAGGAACAAATTCAAAGAAAATATTATTATTGGTCACCAGGCGCATTCCTTTTGCATGCTGCCTGTTTTGATAAGCAAGAAAACCTTCGCTGGCAAGGTAGGTTTCAATATAGGTAATAGGTTTTCCTAATAGATTATTTAGCCTTTTCTTATAAGGTTCCAAGGCTACACCGCCATGCACATAAAAAGCAAGATTTGGCCAGATTTCATGAATATTTTTAAGGTTATACTTTTCTATAACCCTTTCCATACACAACTGCACCCACGCGGGCACGCCTACTAAAAATGCAATATCCCATTCCGGTGCTTTTTCTACTATTTC
>Ga0134126_10000536_pt1 | contig 48292 bp, 36 predicted proteins | sample KB31752_FD_96881 | JGI IMG/M metagenome (GOLD analysis project Ga0134126, IMG submission 96881) | Terrestrial soil microbial communities with excess Nitrogen fertilizer from Kellogg Biological Station, Michigan, USA - KB3-175-2 | ecosystem: Environmental > Terrestrial > Soil > Unclassified ...
AAATGCGACTCCAGGGCAAGGTAGCGATCGTCACCGGCGCCGGATCGGGATTCGGCGAGGCGATCGCGAAGCGGTATGCGGAAGAAGGCGCGAAGGTGATCGTGAACGACATCGTCGCCGCGGGCGCCGAGCGCGTCGTCTCGGAGATCCGCGCCGGCGGCGGCGATGCGCGGGTCGAGCTCGCCGACGTCTCCAGGGACGCGGACGTGGCGCGCCTCGTGCGCTCGGCGCTCTCGGCCTGCGGGCGGCTCGACGTCATCGTGAACAACGCGGGAATCACGCACCGCAACCGGCCGATGCTCGAGGTGGGCGAGGACGAGTTCGACCGCATCTACGCGGTGAACGTGAAGTCGCTCTTCCTCACCGCGAAGCACGCGGTGCCGCACTTCCGCAAGGCGGGCGGCGGATGCTTCGTGACCGTCGCTTCCACCGCCGGGGTGCGTCCCCGTCCTTGCCTCACCTGGTACAACGGCTCGAAGGGCGCGGCGATCGTGACCTCGCGCTCGATGGCCGCGGAGCTGGGGCCGGACCGGATCCGCGTGAACGTGATCAACCCGGTGATCGGCGAGACGGGACTCCTCGAGACGTTCATGGGCGTGCCGGATACGCCCGAGAACCGCAGGAAGTTCGTCGCGACGATCCCGATGGGCCGCATGTCCAAGCCGCTCGACATCGCCAACGCGGCGCTCTTCCTCGCCTCCGACGAGGCCGCGTTCATCACCGGCGCGTGCCTCGAGGTGGACGGTGGCCGCTGCGTATGAACGCCGTCCGGACCATCGGCAAGTACCACGTCGTCACCGAGCTCGGCCGCGGCGCGACCGGCAAGGTGTACCTCGCCGAGGACCCGTTCGCGAAGCGCAAGGTCGCGATCAAGGTCGCGTATCCCGATGCGCTCAAGAACCGGGAGGACGGTGCGTTCTACCGCGGCATGTTCCTCAACGAGGCGGCGCTCGCCGGCAAGCTCAACCACCCGCACATCGTGCAGATCTACGACGCGGTGGTCGAGGACGACTACAGCTACATCGTGATGGAGTTCGTCGAGGGCGGCACGCTCGAGAAGTTCTGCCAGCCGGGGAGCCTCCTCGACCCGCGCGAGGTGGCCGAGATCGTCTTCAAGTGCGTGCGCGCGCTCGCCTTCGCGCACGCGCTCGGGCTCACGCATCGCGACATCAAGCCGGGCAACATCCTGCACAACGAAGGCACGGACATCAAGATCGCGGACTTCGGCGCGGCGATCAACCGCGTCTCCGACCGCACGATGATCATGAACGTGGGCTCGCCCGCCTACATGGCGCCGGAGCTCGTCACCGGCGGCGCGCAGGCCTCGCAGGTCACCGACATCTATGCGCTCGGCGTGGTGATGTACTACCTGCTCACGGGGAAGCTCCCATACCACGGCGCCAACACGATGAGCGTGATCTACCAGATCGTGAACACGGAGCCGGAGCCGCCGAACAAGGCGCGGCCCGATCTCGCGCCCGAGCTCGACGCGATCGTGATGAAGGCGATCGCCAAGGATCCCGCGAAGCGCTACGCGACGTGGGACGAGTTCGGCCAGGCGCTCGCCGAGACCTGGAAGAAGGACCACAAATCGGAGGAGAAGCGCGGCCAGTCCGACGCGGAGCGCTTCAGCCTGTTGCGCACTCTGCCTTTTTTCCGCGACTTCCCCGAGAACGAGCTGTGGGAGGTGATGCGCATCAGCAAGTGGGCGCGCTTCCATCCGGAGACCGCGCTCATCAAGGAAGGCGACCACGGCGACTCGTTCTACATCCTCGCGGGCGGCTACGTCCGGGTCACGCGCGGCAAGCGCACGCTCTCGGTTCTCACCGCGGGCGACTGCTTCGGCGAGATGTCGTACCTCGCCCAAGACAAGAACGGCTCCCACCGCTCCGCGACGGTGACGACGAATTCGGACTGCATCGTGATGAAGATCCGCGCCGAGGACCTGCTTGCCGCCTCGCTCTCGTGCCGCCGGCTGTTCGACGAGCGTTTCCTCAACACGCTGGTGGGGCGCCTCGAGGCCGCCAACCAGCAGCTGGCGGTGATGTCGTGACATGGCGGCGAGCGAAAAAGGGGTCAGATCCCTTTTTCCCGACGCATCTGCGCCGTTTTGAAAAGGGATCTGACCCCTTTTTCATTGGTTGAGGAGATAGAACGCGAGAAACGTCGCCACCATCGCGAAGGCGATCACCAGCTTCGCGACCGCGGCGAGCAGCAGCCCGAGCGAGGTGGCGAGGCCCACCTTGCCGGCGCGCAGGAGGCCCCCGCGCGCGACGAGCTCGCCCAGCACGGCGCCCACGAGCGGCCCGAGGATGAGGCCCGGGATCCCGAAGAAGATGCCCACGACGGCGCCGATCGCCGCGCCGACGAGCGCCTGGCGGCTCGCGCCGACGCGCTTCGCTCCCAGCACCGACCCGGCAAGGTCCACGAACACCGAGAGGAGCCCCAGGGCGGCGACGATGGAGAGCCCGCCGAAGCCCACGCGCGCGAAGTCGTCGGCCCACGCGGCCACGAGGAGCCCCGTGAAGACGAAGAGCGCTCCGGGAATCACCGGAAGCACGGTGCCGACGATGCCGCCGATCACGAGCAGGACGGCGAGCGCGTCGAAGAGGAGCTGCGTGGTCACGGTATCATTGTAGGGTGAGCGCCGTGCGCGAAGCGTCCCTCGATCGTCGGTCCCGCCAGTCGGAGGTGGCGGCGCGGCTCTCGCGTGTCCTCCCGGCCGCCGCCGTGCTCGTGGACCGCGAGGAGCTCAAGCCCTACGAGTGCGACGGGCTCTCCGCCTACCGCGAGACGCCGCTCGTCGCCGTGATTCCCGCCGACGAGGAGGAGGTCGCCCGAGTGCTCCAGGTGGCGCGCGAGGCGAAGGTGGCGGTGGTCGCGCGCGGATCGGGAACCGGCCTTTCGGGCGGCGCGCTGCCGCTCGCCGACGGCATCCTCCTCTCGCTCGCGAAGTTCAACCGCATCGTCGAGGTCGATCCGCTCGCGCGCAAGGCGCGCGTGCAGCCCGGCGTGGCGAACCTGCGCATCTCGCAGCACGTGGCGCCGCTCGGCCTCTACTACGCGCCGGATCCGTCGAGCCAGATCGCGTGCTCGATCGGCGGCAACGTGGCGGAGAACTCGGGCGGCGTGCATTGCCTCAAGTACGGGCTCACGGTGCACAACGTGATGCGCGTGCATGCTCTCACCATCGAGGGCGATGCGGTCGACCTCGGCTCCGAGGCGCTCGACGCGCCCGGCTACGACCTCCTCGCGATCCTCACCGGCTCGGAGGGCTTGCTCGCGGTGACGCTCGAGGTCACGGTGAAGCTGCTGCCGAAGCCGGAAACCGCGCGGGTCGTGATGGCTTCCTTTTCCGACGTCGAGCACGCCGGCGATGCGGTCGCGAACGTGATCGGCGCCGGCATCGTGCCCGCGGGCCTCGAGATGATGGATCGGCTCGCGACGCGCGCGGTGGAGGATTTCGTGCACGCGGGCTACGACCTCGAGGCCGAGGCGATCCTCCTCGCGGAGTCGGACGGAACGCGCGAGGAAGTGGAGCACGAGATCGCCAAGGTGATCGAGGTGATGCGCTCGAGCGGCGCGACCCAGATCCGCTGCTCGTCGAGCGAGGCGGAGCGGCTGCGCTTCTGGTCGGGGCGCAAGGCCGCGTTCCCGGCCGTGGGCCGCATCTCGCCCGACTACTACTGCATCGACGGCTCGATCCCGAGGGGTGAGCTCGCCGCCGTGCTCAAGCGCATCGAGGAGCTCTCCGCGCAATACGGCCTGCGCTGCGCGAACGTGTTCCACGCGGGCGACGGCAACCTCCACCCGCTCATCCTCTACGATGCCAACAACCCCGGCGAGCTCGAGAAGACCGAGCGCTTCGCATCGGACATCCTGGAGCTGTGCATCGCGGCCGGCGGCACGATCACCGGCGAGCACGGCGTGGGCATCGAGAAGATCAACCAGATGTGCGTGCAGTTCGGGCGCGCCGAGATCGAGCAGTTCCACGCGGTGAAGGCGGCGTTCGATCCGGACGGACTGCTCAATCCCGGCAAGGGCGTACCGTTGCTCGCGCGCTGCGCCGAGTACGGGGCGATGCGGGTGAAGGGCGGGGCGCTTCCCCGCCCGGACCTGCCGCGCTTCTGATGAGCTCGCCCCCGACGAAGGCGCTCGAGCAGCGGCCCTCGACGCGAGCCGTGGGGGAGGCGTCCGCCGCGCAAACGCCGATCGCGCCGGAGCCTATCGCACGCGCGCGGGTGCTCGAGCGGCTTCGCGCAGTGCGCCCGCCGCTCGCGATCGTCGCGGACGACGAGGGCCTCAGGCCCTTCGAGACCGATGCCTTCATCTCCCATCGCGAGACGCCGATGCTCGCCGTGCTGCCCGAAAGCGAGCCGCAGGTGCGCCGAGTGGTCCGCGCCTGCCGAGACCTCGGCGTGCCGGTCGTCTCGCGCGGGGCGGGGACCGGGATCTCCGGCGGCGCGATTCCGCGCAGCGACGGCGTGCTGCTCGTGCTCACGAAGATGAACCGCATCGTGGCGGTCGATCGCCTTGCGCGCATGGCATGGGTCGAGCCGGGCGTGCGCAACCTGCGGGTCTCGGAGGCCGCGGCGCCGCACGGCCTGTTCTACGCGCCCGATCCGTCGAGCCAGTCGGTGTGCTCCATCGGCGGCAACGTCGCCGAGAATTCGGGTGGCGTGCACTGTCTCAAGTACGGCCTTACCACGCACAACCTGCTCGCGGTACGTGCGGTCGACGCGGACGGCGAGGCGTTCGAGGCGGGAAGCCTCGCCCTCGACGCGGCGGGCTACGACCTGCTCGCGCTCCTCGCGGGAAGCGAGGGCAACCTGGGCGTCATCACGCGCGTCGCCGTGCGCCTCGTACCGCTGCCCGAATCGACGCAGACGCTGCTCGCCGCGTTCCCGTCCGTACGCCAGGCGGCCGAGGCGGTGGGCGAGATCATCGGCGCGGGGATCGTTCCCGCCGGGCTCGAGATGATGGACCGAGTCGTGATCGAGGCGTGCGAGCGCTTCATGGCGATGAACTTTCCCGCGGCGGCGCAAGCGCTGCTCCTCGCCGAGGTGGACGGCTGCGCGGAGGAGGCGCTGGAGGCGATGCGCGCCGTGCGGGCGATCCTCGAGCGATGCGGCGCGACCGAAGTCCGGATCGCGGCGGACGCGGCGGAGCGCGAGCGGCTCTGGAAAGCGCGCAAGGGCGCGTTCATCGCGCTCGCGACGCTCCTTCCCGACTTCTACACCATCGACGGCACGATTCCGCGCCGCTGCCTCCCGGACATGCTCGATCGCGTCTACGAGCTCGCGAACGAGTACGGGCTCCTCGTGGGCAACGTGTTCCACGCGGGCGACGGCAACATCCACCCGTGCATCTTCTTCGACGCCAACAAGCCCGGCGACCTCGAGCGCGGCGAGGAGATGGGCGCGCGCATCCTCGAGGCGTGCGTGGCGGTGGGCGGCACGATCACCGGGGAGCACGGCGTGGGCGTGGAGAAGCTCGCGCAGATGTGCGTGCAGTTCGCGCCGGCGGAGATCGCGGCGTTCCATGCCGTGAAGGCCGCGTTCGACCCGGACGGCATCCTCAACCCCGGCAAGGCGGTCCCGACGCTCAAGCGCTGCGCCGAGCTCGGCGGCCTGCGCGTCGCGGGCGGCCGCATCCCGCATCCGGACATTCCGCGATTCTGACCATGGCGGACGCCTTCATCGCCGAGCTTTGCGATCGCATCCGAAGCTGCGCTTCGCAAGGCAGGAGCGTGCGCATTCGCGGCGGCGGCAGCAAGGATTTCTACGGTGGGCCGCCGCGCGGCGACGAGACGATCGAAATGGGCGCCTGCTCGGGTATCGTCGCCTACGAGCCGAAGGAGCTGGTCCTCACCGTGCGCGCCGGAACGCCGCTCGAGGAGGTCGAGCGCACGCTCGCGGGCGAGCGCCAGATGCTGCCCTTCGAGCCGCCGCACTTCGCCGAAGCCGCGAGCGCGGGCGCCACCATCGGCGGCGCGGTCGCGAGCGGGCTCTCCGGTCCGCGCCGCCCGTACGCGGGCGCGGTGCGCGATTTCGTCCTCGGCACTCGCATCGTGAACGGCAAGGGCGAGGCGCTCGCGTTCGGCGGCCGCGTCATCAAGAACGTCGCGGGCTACGACGTCTCGCGCCTCATGGCGGGCGCGCTCGGCACGCTCGGCGTGATCACGGAAGTGTCGTTCAAGGTGCTGCCGCAACCCGCTGCACAGGCTACGCTCGCGTTCGCGCTCGACCAGGCCGCGGCGATCGAGCAGGCGAATCGCTGGGCGGGGCAGCCGCTGCCGCTCTCCGCGGCCGCGTGGGAGGACGGAACGCTGCGAGCGCGCATCTCGGGCGCTCCCCCCGCGGTCGCCGCGGCGAAAGCGAAGATGGGCGGCGAGGAAGACGCGCGAGGCGATGACTACTGGGCGCGGCTGCGCGAGCAGCGCCTCGAGTTCTTCTCGGGTGCCGCGCCGCTCTGGCGCGTCTCGGTGCCGCAGACGACGGCGCCGCTGCTTCCCCGGCATGCCCAGCTCGTCGACTGGGGCGGCGGCGTGCGCTGGATCCGCGGCGACGCCGATCCGCTCTCGATCCGCACCTCGGCCGAGCGCGCCGGAGGCCATGCGACGCTCTTCCGCGGCGGCGACAAGTCGATCGGCGTGTTCCATCCGCTCGCGCCCGCGATCCTCAAGATCCACCGCCGGCTCAAGGCGGCGTTCGATCCCGCGGGCATCCTCAATCCCGGACGCATGTACGACTTCTAGATTCGATGCAAACCCGACTCGCCGAATGGATCCGCGCGACGCCCGAGGGCGAGGAAGCGGATTCGATCCTGCGCCGCTGCGTGCACTGCGGCTTCTGCCTCGCCACGTGCCCCACGTACAACCTGCTGGGCGACGAGCTCGACAGCCCGCGCGGGCGCATCTACCTGGTGAAGCAGATGCTCGAAGGCGCGCCGGTCACGCGGCGCACGCAGCTCCACCTCGACCGCTGCCTTACGTGCCGCGCGTGCGAGACCACGTGCCCATCCGGCGTCCAGTACGGGAGACTCGCCGACATCGGGCGCGCCATCGTCGAGGAGAAGGTGGGCCGCTCGCCGTGGGACCGGCTGCGCCGCGCGTTCCTCGCGCGAACGCTCCCCTCGCGCACGCTCTTCGGCGCGGCTTTGGCGCTCGGTCGCGCGGTACGCCCCGTGCTCCCGTCGTCGCTCGCGCGCCGCATCCCCGCGCGCCGCGAGGCGGGCCGCTGGCCGGCAGTTCGCCACGCGCGCCGCATGATCGTGCTCGCCGGCTGCGTGCAGCCCTCGCTCGCGCCCTCGATCAACGCCGCCGCGGCGCGCGTGCTCGATCGCATCGGCATCTCGCTCGTGGAGGTTCCCCGAGCCGGCTGCTGCGGCGCCGTGACGTTCCACCTGAACTACCAGGAGGACGCGCTCGCGTACGTGAAGGCGAACATCGACGCGTGGTGGCCCCAGGTCGAGGCGGGCGCCGAAGCGATCGTCGTGACCGCGAGCGGGTGCGGCACGATGGTGAAGGACTACGGTCACCTGTTGCGCGGCGACCCGGCTTACTCGGAGCGCGCGGCACGCATCTCCGCGCTGGCGCGCGACGTCTCCGAGGTCGTCGCGGCGCAAGCCGAGCGCCTCGCGTCGCTGCCGCGCACTGCGGCAGAACCCGGGCCGGTCGCGTTCCAGTCGCCGTGCAGCCTGCAGCACGGGCTGCGCATCCAGGGGGTGGTGGAGGGGATCCTTCGCGATGCGGGGTTCACGCTCACGCCGGTTCCGGACGGCCACCTGTGTTGCGGGTCGGCCGGGACCTATTCGCTCCTGCAGCCGCAGATCTCGCGCGAGCTGCTCGCGAACAAGGTGCGAGCGCTCGAATCCGGCGCCCCGCGCGCGATCGCGACGGCGAACATCGGCTGCCTCGCGCATATCCAGTCGGCAACGCGGCTGCCCATCGTGCACTGGATCGAGCTGCTCGATCGAGTGCTCGCGTAAGGCCGAAGATCCCGGGAAGGTCGAAGGTTTCGCGCCGCGCGAGTACCTCGCGGCGTGTCTTTGCAACGCGACCCTTCAACGGCTTTCGCGCGGCGCCAGCAACTAGCCGCGTGTCTGCGCAACGCGCTCATAAATGATAAACAGCTCGTTGCGGTCGCCGGGGCGCGAGCCGCGCCAGTGCTCGGCCCATCCCGGCGGCACCTTCGGCGCGCGCAGCGGCGTCGCCTGCACGAGCAGCGCGCGGCACCGCGACGCGGCGGGGAAATCGACCGGGATCGTCGTGAGGTTCACGAAGTAGTCGAGCAGCGCGCGCTGCGCGTCGCCCACGTTCTCGCGCGCCACGCAGCGGAAGTCCGGCGGCAGGTTCTCCACGAGGCGCGAGGCGACCGCGCGATAGCTGCGTGCCTGGTCGACGAGCGGGACGCCGAGCGTCATCACGAGCATCCAGACCATCGTGATGCCCGAGGTCCAGTTGACGAGCGCGCGCCGGGTGGAGCGCAGCGACCGCGCCACCACCACCGCCCACAGGAGCGTGAGGAGCGAGGCGAAGGCGACCGCGAGGAAGTTGAACGCGTAGTGGAAGTTCGGCACCTCGCGGCGGATGAGGGCGGCGGCGAAATCGGGCTTTCCGGTGAGCGCCGCGAGCCAGGCCATCCACAGCAGGGCGGCGAAGAGGAAGAAGGTCGTCATGCCGAACCAGTCGAACGCGGCCGCGGCCCCGCGCGGCAGGCTGTCGAGCTCGGCGATGCCGAGGATCGCGAGCGGCAGCAGCAGCGGCAACGCGTCGATGTCGCGCGGCGAGCCGAATACCGACGTCGCGATGAGGAAGGCGACGAACGCGATGAGGGGAAGCAGCACGGCCTTGCGGGCGAGGATCGTGCGGCGCGTGCGCCAGATCGTCCACGCGGCGAGCGGAAGCGCCGGCCACGCGTACCACGGCAGGATGCGGACGAAGTAGAGCAGCTCGAGCGGTCCCTCGTCCGCCGACGGGTCGTTCCAGTGCGTCTGCGCGGCCTGCGCGAGCCAGGTGCGCAGCAAGGCGGGCGAGGCGTGATGAAGCAGCAGCAGCCAGCCGGCGACGAGCGGGGCGGCACAGGCGATGGCGGCGAGGACGGTGAGCCCGTAGCCGCGGTTGCGCCAGAACGGCGCGAGCAGCGGCAGGAGGCCGAGCGTCATCACGAGCATCGGCAGCGGGAGGAACCCGTTGCCGAGGAACGCGATGCCCATGCCGCATCCGGCGACCGCACCGCCGGCCACCGGTCGCCGTGCCGCGAGCGCGAAGCCGTACAGCGCGATGGAGACGCCGGAGAGGCCCGCGAGCGCCGTGATCATCTCGTGCGAGCGCGCGAGGAGCCCGACGCTGCCGATGAAGAGCAGGACGCCGCCGCGGCCCGCCCGCTCGCCCATGAGCTCGTGGCACGTGAACGAGAGGAACGCGAGCGTGGCGGCCATGAAGAGGCCCGAGGCGAGGCGCGCCGCGTCGTGCAGCGGCATCGCCCAGCCGAAGAGCTTCACGAGGATCGCCGCCACCCAGAGGTAGAGCGGGGGCTGGCCGATCCACGGCTCGCCGACGATGCGGAAGTTGACCCAGTCGCCGGTGCGCAGCATCTCCATCACCGCGCCGAACGCAGTCGCTTCGTCGACTTTCCACGGGTCGTGCCCGATGAGCCCGGGGACGAGCCACGTCGCGCAGATGACGAGGAAGAGGATCGACTTGAGGCGCGTCGGCGTGCCGTCGTAGGCGATCCGTCCCCATCCCGGCTCGTCGAGGGGTTCGGCTGCGGCCGCCGCGCTGGCGGTCGCATGGGTGGCGGCGTGCCCGTAACTCGTCATGCTGCGGACATTCTAGGCGAGGCGGGCAACAAAAAAGGCAGCCTCCGGGCTGCCTTTTCGCATTCGCAAGGCGGGGCCTATTCGGCGGCCTTGGCGGAATTGCCCTTGCGGGCGTAGCGCTTCTTGAACTTGTCCACGCGTCCGGCGGTATCCACGATCTTCTGCTTGCCCGTGTAGAACGGGTGCGATTCGGCCGAGATCTCGATCTTGTAGACGGGATACTCCTTGCCGTCCTTCCACTTGATGGTCTCGTTGGTCGCGACCGTGGAGCGGGTGACGAATCCGAAGTCGCAGCTGGTGTCGAGGAAAACGACCTCGCGATAATTGGGGTGGATGCCTTCTTTCATGGTTTTCGCCTTGTTGGGGGCGCCGAAGGTAATGACGATGTTTGGGACGAAAATGTGCCCATTCGGGCCCGGGAATCGACAATTATCCCCGAAAACATGAATCAAAGCAAGGGGTTGTTACAAACCCTTGCGGTTGCCCAGGCCCTTGAGCGGACTGGCTTTTTTGGCGCGAATCCTGCCGGATGGTTCCTCGGGCCCATGAGCCGGGTGACGTTTTTCGTCGGTACGGGCTGGCGCAACAAGGCCGGAAACACGGAGGACACGGGGAAAGGCCGGAGGACACGGAGAAAAGCGCACAGGCAGAAGCGAGCGCAAGCCCCGTGGCAAGGTGATCTTCGCTTGGCGGTGTTGAGCGGCGGCCGAGGTGGCCGGTGGAATGTGCCTGGAATTCCGTCCGGTCCAACACCGTTCCCGGCTGCTACCCCTTTTTCATGCTGTTAAAGAATTCGTCGTTGTTCTTGGTTGCTCTCAATTTGTCGAGCAGGAATTCGGTCGCCTCGAGCTCGTCCATGCCGAAGAGGAGCTTGCGCAGGATCCACACCTTGGGAAGGATGTCGGGCGGGATCAGCAGCTCCTCGCGCCGCGTTCCGGAGCGGTTCACGTTGAGCGAGGGATAGATGCGCTTCTCGGCCATGCGGCGATCCAGGTGGATCTCCATGTTGCCGGTGCCCTTGAACTCCTCGTAGATCACGTCGTCCATGCGCGAGCCGGTGTCGATGAGCGCGGTGGCGATGATGGTGAGCGAGCCGCCCTCCTCGATGTTCCTCGCCGCGCCGAAGAAGCGCTTGGGGCGCTGCAGCGCGTTGGAATCGACGCCGCCGGTGAGCACCTTGCCCGAGGCGGGCACGACGGTGTTGTAGGCGCGTGCGAGGCGGGTGATCGAGTCGAGCAGGATCACCACGTCCTTCTTGTGCTCGACCAGGCGCTTCGCCTTCTCGATCACCATCTCGGCGACCTGCACGTGGCGCGTCGCCGGCTCGTCGAACGTGGAGGCGACGACCTCGCCGCGCACGGTGCGGCTCATCTCCGTCACCTCCTCGGGCCGCTCGTCGATCAGCAGCACGATGAGGACCGCTTCCGGATGATTGGCGGTGATCGCGTGCGCCATGTGCTGCATGAGCACGGTCTTGCCGGCCTTGGGCGGCGAGACGATGAGGCCGCGCTGTCCCTTGCCGATGGGCGCGATGATGTCGAGCATGCGGCCGGTGAGGTTCTCCTCGGCCTTGATGTCGCGCTCGAGCCGCATCGGCTCGTCCGGGTGGAGCGGCGTGAGGTTCTCGAAGAGGATCTTGGTCTTCGCGTTCTCCGGCGGCTCGCCGTTCACCGTGTCGACCTTCACCAGCGCGAAGTAGCGCTCGCCGTCCTTCGGCGTGCGGATCTCGCCGACGATGGAATCGCCGGTGTGCAGGTTGAAGCGCCGGATCTGCGAGGGCGAGACGTAGATGTCGTCGGGCCCGGCGAGGTAGGAAGTATCGGGCGAGCGCAGGAAGCCGAAGCCGTCCTGGAGCACCTCGAGGGTGCCGTCGCCGAAGATCGCTTCGCCCTTCTTGGCCTGGTGCTTGAGGAGGGCGAAGACGAGCTCCTGCTTGCGGAGCCGGTTCGCTCCCTCGAGCTCGTTGGCGATCGCCATGTCCACGAGCTCCGAGACGTGCTTGAGCTTGAGGTCGGATAAGTGCATGCCGCGGGCCTGCCTGGTGTGGTGTTCGGGAACGGGCCCGGAAGACGTCACGGGCCGCAGAAACTCAACTCAAAGGGAGTTCGGGTGAGCCTGGCTGCGGGGAGATGCGGGGAGTTTTTTCTTGGAAGACTGCTCGAACGAGCAGCCAGGACGCGATCAGGGTAGCGGTTTCAGATATTGCTGTCAATGAAGGCGGCGAGCTGGGACTTGGAGACCGCGCCCACCTTGGTGGCCTCGAGGTTCCCGTTCTTGAAGAGCATCAAGGTGGGAATTCCGCGGATGCCGTACTTCGGCGGCGTGGACTGGTTCTCGTCGATGTTGAGCTTGGCGACCTTGAGGCGCCCGGCGTATTCGGCGGCGATCTGGTCGAGCGCCGGCGCGATCATCTTGCAGGGCCCGCACCACTCCGCCCAGTAGTCCACGAGGACCGGAGTCTGCGATTGCAGAACCTCCTGCTCGAAGGTGTCGTCGGTGATGTGGATGATCTTGTCGCTCACTCTGCCTCCTGGAAGGTCGGTGCCGGGCGGCATGCTACCGGCGGCGACGAGCGTCCATCGTAGACCAAACGCCGGCGCGCTGGCAAAGCCGCGCGGCGCGGTGCGCGCGTGCGCTCTGGTAAAATAGCGGTCTTTTCCCCGGATTTTTTTGCCGCGTTTCGAAAGGCTCCTTCATGGCGTATGTGGTGACCGAGGCCTGCGTGAAGTGCAAGTACACGGATTGCGTCGACGTGTGTCCGGTCGACTGCTTCCGCGAGGGCCCGAACATGCTCATCATCGACCCGGACGAGTGCATCGACTGCACGCTCTGCGTTCCCGAGTGCCCGGTCGAGGCGATCTTCGCCGAGGACGACGTGCCCGCGGACCAGAAGGACTTCATCCCACTTAACGCGGAGCTCTCGAAAGTGTGGAAGCCCATCGTCGAGCGCAAGGACGCGCCGGCCGATGCCGACGAGTGGGCGAAGGTCAAGGACAAGCGCAACCTGATCGAGAAATAGCGGGCAAGAAGCGGTAACCACGGATGAACACGGATGAACACGGATCGGTGGAGAAAAGCGATTCCATGGCGGCCATGGGCATGATGCGATTTCCTTTCTTCACCGATCTGTGTTCATCCGTGTTCATCTGTGGTTCCCTGGCTTTTCCTGTTCGCATCAGCCGTACAGTCCGCCCTTCGCCTTGCCGCGGAAGATCCGGTACGAGAGGATCGTGTAGCCCGCGATGAAGGGCAGCACGATCGCCGCGCCGAGCAGCAGCGCCTTGAGGCCGGAAGGCGGCGCCGCCGCCTCCCAGATCGTGAGCTTGTCGATCACGACGTAGGGATAGAGGCTGTAGGCGAGGCCGAGGAAGGCGAGCACGAAGATCGCCGCCGAGGCCATGAACGGGCGCGCGTCGTGTCGCGCCTCGCCCTCCCGCAGGCGCCCGGTCGATCGCCAGAGCGAGAAACCGCAGGCGAGGGTCGCCGCCGGCAGGATCATCACCCACAGCGTGCGCGGGAAATCGAACCAGCGCTCGCGCACCGTCTCGCTCTGGATCGGCGTGGCGAGGCTCACCAGCGCGACGCCGAGCGCCACCCAGAGCAATCCCCAGCGCGCCCACGCGATCGATTTCCTCTGCAGCTCGCCCTCGGTCTTGAGGATCAGCCAGGTCGCGCCCATCAGCACGTAGCCGCCGCACAGGCTCGCCCCGACGATCACCGCGAAGAGCCACTCGGCGAAGCCGCCGCGGAAGCCGGAGACGTAGCGCCCGAGCATCATCCCCTGGCAGAACGAGGCGAGCGTGGAGCCGGCCCAGAAGAGCCAGTTCCAGAGCTCGCGATGCCAGCCGTGCGCCTTCATGCGGAACTCGAACGCGACGCCGCGCAGCATGAGGCCCACCAGCATCGCGACCACGGGAAGGTAGAGCGCGCCCATCACCGGGAGGAGCGCGCCCGGAAAGGCCGAGAGCAGGATTCCGATGCCGAGCACGAGCCAGGTCTCGTTCGCGTCCCAGAACGGCCCGATGGAGGAGACCATGACCGATTGCTCCTCGTCGGTGGCGGCGGGCATGAGCATCGCGACGCCGAGGTCGTAGCCGTCGAGCACGACATAGGCGAGCACCGCGGCGCCCATCAGCACCATGAAGATCACCGGCAGGAGGTCCACGTCAGCGCTCCTTCCTCGTGAACGTCGCGGTGGCCGGCCAGCTCGTGGGCGGCGGCTCCTCGCGCGCGCCTTCGCCCGCCATGTGCGTGAGCACGACGATGTACGCGATGAACATCACCACATAGGTGAGGATGTAGCCGGTGAGGCTCGCGCCGAGCTCCGCGCCGCTCGCGTCGCCCGCGCCGCGCGCGGTGGCGAGGATCCCGGTGACGAGCCAGGGCTGCCGGCCCACCTCGGTGACGATCCACCCGGCGTCCACCGCGATCCATCCGGCGAACGTGAAGCCGGCGAAGATCCACAGCATCGTCCGTCCCGCCGCGCGTCCGCCGCGCGTCTCCCACGTCCCCCACCACGAGACGAGCAGCATGAGGATCCCCATGCCGACCATGATGCGGAACGCGAAGAACACGGGCGCCACCGGCGCGTGCTGCGGAAACTCCTCGAGGCCGCGGATCGTGCCGTCGAGCGAATGGGTGAGGATGACGCTTCCGGCGTAGGGCAGCTCGATCGCGTAGTCGTTGCGCTTCTCCTTCTCGTCCGGGATCGCGAAGAGCGTGAGCGGCGCGCGATGCTCGGTATGCCAGATCGCCTCGATCGCCGCGATCTTCGCCGGCTGGTGCTCGAGGGTGTTCAGCCCGTGCTGGTCGCCGACGAAGATCTGCACCGGCGTGAGGATCGCGGCCGTGACGAGCGCGAGGCGCAGCGTGCGTTTCGCGCCGGCATCGGAGGGCATGCGCAGCAGCCGCCAGGCCGAGAGCCCCGCGATCACGAAGGACGCGGTGAGCCCCGAGGCGATCACCATGTGGCAGAAGCGGTACGGGAACGACGGGTTGAAGATCACCTTCAGCCAGTCGCCGGCAATCCATTGGTCGCCCGAGCGCACCTGTCCCGTCGGCGTCTGCATCCACGAGTTGAGCGCGAGGATCCAGAACGCGGAAAGCGTCGTGCCGAACGCGACCAGGATGCTCGCGGTGATGTGCAGCCAATCGGGCACGCGCTCCATGCCGAACAGCATCACGCCGAGGAAGGTCGCCTCGAGGAAGAACGCGGTGAGCACCTCGTAGGAGAGGAGCGGCCCCGCGATGGCGCCCACGGTCGTCATGTAGCGCGGCCAGTTGGTGCCGAACTGGAACGACATCACGATTCCGGTGACCACGCCCATCGCGAAGGTGAGCGCGAAAATCTTCACCCACAGGCGGTAGCGCGCGAGGCGCGCGGCATCGCGATGGCGCTGGTAGGACAGCCGGAATGCGACGAGGTACCAGGCGAGTCCGATGGTGAGCGCCGGGAACAGGATGTGGAACCCGATATTGATGCCGAACTGCGCGCGGGAAAGCAGGAGGGCGTCGTTCATGGCGGGCTCCGGGCGGGCACGGCAATGTCGCTACAATTCTAGGATGGCTCGGGGAAAGCTCAAGATCTTTTTCGGCGCCTTTCCGGGCGCCGGGAAAACCAACGCGATGCTCACCGCGGCGCGCCGCGTGCGCGATGCCGGCCGGGACGTCGTCGCCGCGGTAATCGATACCCATGACAACCGGGAGACGCTCGAGTTGCTCGACGGGTTCGAGATCCTGCCCCCGCTCACCGTCGCCGGCGCCCAGGTGCCGGGGGAGCTCAACCTCGACGGCGCGCTCGCGCGCCGGCCGGAGGTGGTCCTCATCGACGACCTCGCGCACCCCAATCCTCCGGGGTCGCGCCATCCGAAACGCTGGAACGACGCCGACGAGCTGCTCGCGAACGGCATCGACGTCTTCACCACGATGGGCGTGCAGCACCTCGAGAGCCTCAACGACGTGGTGGGCGAGATCTGCGGCATCCACGAGCGCGAGACGGTGCCCGACACCTTCTTCGACAGTGCCGAGGAAACGATCATGGTGGACATGTCCGCCGACGAGCTGCTGGTGCGGCTCAAGGAGGGCAAGGTCCATGTGGGCGAGTCGGAGAAGGGCGCCGAGAACACCTACTTCAGCAAGGGCAGCCTCCTCGCGCTGCGCGAGATCGCGTTGCGCAGGACCGCCGACGTCGTCGAGGACGAGGTGCAGAAGGTGCGCGCCGAGAAGCACGTCGACGCGGTGTGGAAGACCCACGGCCACCTGCTTTGCTGCATCGGTCCGGAACCCGGCTCGGAGCACGTGGTGAGGAGCGCGGCACGCCTCGCCAAGCAGCTCGATTCCGAATGGACCGCGGTCTACGTGGAGACGCCGCGGCTGCAGCGCCTGCCCGCCGAGGAGCGCAGCCGCATCCTCGGCGTGGTGCGCCTCGCCGAGGAGCTCGCCGCGCGCACCGCGATCCTCACCGGCACGGACGTGTGCCAGGCGGTGGTCGACTACGCGCGCGAGCAGAACATCGGCACCGTGGTGGTCGGCCGCGGCCGTCCCGCACCGGTGCGCGTGTCGCGGACGATGAGCGACGCCATCGCGGCCGCGAGCCCCAACATCGACGTGATCGAGATCGGCCGCGGCGGCGCGGAGGCGGGAACCCCGATCACCGCGCAGCCGATGAGGCCCGACACGCCGGGCTCGCGGGTCGCGGAAAAGCGCCTGCGCTTCGTGTGGACCGCGCTCGCGAGCCTCGGCACCGCGCTCGCCTCGCTCGCGCTCTATCCGCACTTCGACCTCGCGACGGTGGTGCTGCTGTTCATGCTCACGGTGGTGCTGATCGCCGTGCGCTGGGGACGCGGGCCGGCGATCTTCGCGGCGATCCTGGACGTCGCGCTGGTGGACTTCTTCTTCGTGCCGCCGCGCTTCTCGCTCGGCTTCGGGGATCCGCACTACCTGCTCACCTTCGTCGTGATGCTCGCCGCGGGCGTGGTCGTCGGGCAGCTCGCCGGCAACCTGCGCTTCCAGGCGCGCGTCGCCTCGCACCGGGAGAAGCGCGCGCGCACGCTCTACGAGTTCGCGCGCGACCTCGCGCGGCTGCAGAACACCTCGCAGGTGATCGAGACCGCCGAGGCGTTCATGTCACGGCAGTTCCGCGCGCGGATCTCCGTGCTGGTGCCCGATGCGACCGGCATGCTGGTCTCGCCGACCGGCAGCGGCATGAGCAATCCGTTCGACAGCACGGCGGCGCAGTGGGCGTTCGACCAGGCGCAGCAGGCCGGCGCCGGCACCGATACGCTCGCCGGCAACGAGTACCTCTTCCTGCCGCTCAAATCGCCGACGAAGACGCGCGGCGTGCTCGCGGTGCGCCCCGAGCGCACGCGCGACCTCTTCATCCCGGAGCAGCGCCACCAGTTCGAGATCTTCGCCGCGCTCGTGGCGACCACGCTCGAGCGCGTGCATTACATGGACGTCGCGCGCGACGCGATGCTCATGGCGCGCATCCAGAGCCGCGACATGCAGCTCGAGCTCGAGAGGAAGCCCCTCGCCGAGCTGGTCGACACGGCGATGCGCCAGCTGGGCGCGATCACCGCCAAGCATCCCCTCTCGATCGAAGTCCCGCACGACCTGCCGCTCGTGAACGTGGAGCCGGCGCTCATCGAGCGCGTCTTCACGAGCCTCGTGGGCAACGTCGTGAAGCACACCCCGGCGGGTACGAAAGTGCGGATCTCGGCGCGCGTCGTCGGCGACTTCGTCGAGGCGAGCGTCGAGGACGACGGGCCGGGGCTTCCCGAGGGGCGCGAGGAGGAGGTGTTCGAGTCGTTCGCGCGCGGCGAGCGGCAGGGCGCGCGCCGCGGGGCCGGGCTCGGGCTCGCGATCTGCCGCGCCATCGTCGAGGCGCACGGCGGCACCATCCGCTCCGAGCGCCGCGGCGAGAAGGGCGCGCGCTTCGTCTTCACGCTGCCCGCGCGGCGCGCTCAGGGATAGAGCCGGCCCGCCCCGATGACCTTCTCGATCTTGCAGGTCTCCGTGGTGTCGAGCTGCACGTCGAGGTGGATGGAAAGCGCGTTCTGCGTGACGAGGATCGAGCGCGACGTGAAAGTCCCGCGCTTGCCGTCGGTGCACGAGTAATGGCCGCTCCAGCTGAGCGTGGCGCCGCTGCCGGTATACGGGCCGTCGTAGGAGCAGTTGAGGCCGGTGATGCCCTTCTGGTCCATGGCGAGCGTGTGGTCGACGCCGTTCATGAGCGGATCGAACTCGGCGTACGTGCCGCGCGATCCGTCATTGTCCGCGCTGGTGCAGTTGGAGCGCCGCTCGAGGTCGGTTCCGTTCCACACCCCGTCGATCGGCGCCGATGCGCCGAGCGCGAGCGTGCCGCGCGCGACGGGATTGTCCATCGCGCGCGCGGCCGGCGCGCACACGGCGAGCGCCAGCGCGCAGGCGCCGGCAAGGCACTTCCACCGGGCATTCGAGGTCAATCCGCCTCCTCCTGCGTGATCCGAAAGGATTTCATCATGCTCCGCTTCCCGCTCTCCGCGGCCCCCGCGCCATGAAGCGCCGGCCGCTCGGCCGCTCGGGCATCGAGGTCGCGCCGCTCGCTTTCGGCGCCAACGTCTTCGGATGGACCGTCGACGAGCCCACCGCGTTCTTGCTCCTCGACGCCTTCGTGGACCATGGCTTCAACCTGGTCGACACGGCCGACGTGTACTCCAAGTGGGCCCCCGGCAATTCGGGCGGCGAATCGGAGGCGATGCTCGGCCGCTGGATCGAGCGCTCGGGCAAGCGCGACCGCGTGGTGGTCGCGACCAAGGTCGGCATGGAGATGCCGGGCGTCGGCAAGGGCCTCTCGGCACGCTACATCCGGCAGGCGTGCGAGGCGTCGCTGCGTCGCCTGCGCGTGGAACGGATCGATCTCTACCAGGCCCACGCGGAGGATCCCGACACGCCGATCGACGAGACGCTCGAGGCGTTCGACCGGCTGGTGCGCGAGGGCAAGGTGCGCGCGATCGGCGCCTCGAACTACTCCGTGACCGGCCTTTCCGCGGCGCTCGAGGCCTCCGCCGCGCGGGGCATCGCCGCTTATGCGACGCTGCAGCCCAAATACAACCTCTATTCGCGCGCGGACTTCGAAGGCGCGCTCATGACGCTCTGCGTGCGCGAGTCGGTCGGCGCGATCCCGTACTACGGCCTCGCGAGCGGCTTCCTCACCGGCAAGTACCGCACCCAGGCGGACCTGGCGCAGAGCGCGCGCGGGCCGGCGGTGGAGAAATACATGGACGAGCGCGGCATGCGCATCCTCGCCGCGCTCGACGAGGTGGCGCGCGAGATGCACGCGAAGCCCGCGCAGGTGGCGCTCGCCTGGGTGATGGCGCGTCCGGCGATCAGCGCGCCAATCGCGAGCGCGACGACGCTCGCGCAGCTGCGGGAGCTGATGGCGGCCGCCGACCTCGCGCTCGACGCGCCGCGGATGGAGCGGCTGGATCGCGCAAGCGACTGACGCGCGCGAGCGTGCGGTAACGCCGGCAGGCGGGAAGCTCCGACAGGGCGCGGCGCCTCATGCGACCGCCGCGGGCATCCCCTGGTCTTCGCCGGTGAGGAAGCCCGCCGCGCGCGCCGCGTCCACCGGCCGCGAGAGCAGGAACCCCTGGCCGTACTCGCAGCCGAGCTCCTGGAGGAGCGAGAGCTGGGCGCCGGTCTCGATGCCTTCGGCGAACACCTGCTTGGAGAGCGCCTGGCCGAGCTTGAAGATGGCCTTCACGATCTCGCCGCCGTCGCCGTCGCGGCTCATGCGCTCGATGAACGAGCGGTCGACCTTGAGCGCGTCGATGGGCAGGGTCGCGAGGTAGGAGAGGCTCGAGTAGCCGGTGCCGAAATCGTCGATCGAGAGCGTGACGCCCATGTGGCGCAGCGCCGAGAGCGTGGAGACCGCGTTCTCGATGCCGTCCATGAGCACGCTCTCCGTCACCTCGAGGGTGAGCTGCGAGGGATTCATTTCCGCCGCCTGCAGCGCGCGTTGGACGTGCGCGACGAAGTCCGGGTGCGTGAGCTGCAGGCTCGAGACGTTCACGCTCATGCGCAGCTTCGAGCTGTCGCGGATCGCCTTCCATTCGCGCATCTGGCGGCAGGCCTCGGTGAGCACCCAGTTGCCGAGCGGCACGATGAGGCCCGTCTCCTCGGCCACCGGGATGAACGTGGAGGGCTCGAGGAGGCCCCGCTCCGGATGGTTCCAGCGCACCAGCGCCTCGAAGCCGATGAGCTTCCTGTCGCGCAGCGAGCAGATCGGCTGGTACTCGAGGTAGACCTGGCCCTGGCCGAGCGCGCGGCGCAGCTCGCTCTCGAGCTGCAGCTGCGCGGTCACGTGCTGGTGCAGGCTCGAGTCGAAGAGCGCGTACTGCGCCTTCCCCTTGGACTTCGCCTTGTACATGGCGATGTCGGCGTCGCGGATGATCTGGTCGGACGTCTGGTAGCCGTTGGTGCTGAAGGTGATGCCGATGGAGGCGCTGATCGCCACTTCCATCTGGCCGAGCTGCACCGGCTTCTGCAGCTCCTTCTGGATGCGCTCGGTGAGCTCGACCGCGTCCCTCTGGCGGTGCAGGTCCTCCACCAGGATCGCGAACTCGTCGCCGCCCAGGCGCGCGAGCACGTCGGTGGGCCGCAGCATCTCCTTCAGGCGCCGCGCGAGGTTCACCAGCAGCTCGTCGCCCGCCTTGTGGCCGAGCGAGTCGTTCACCATCTTGAAACGGTCGAAGTCGAGGTACATGACCGCGAAGCGTTGCTCGGGATGGCGCTGCACGCGCGCGATCGCGCGGTTCAGCTGCTCGTTGAAGTGCGTGCGGTTGGAGAGCTGCGTGAGGCTGTCGTGGTAGGCGTTGTGGTAGAGCTCGGCCTCGGCGCGGCGGCGCGCGGTGATGTCCTGCGCCTGCACGATGAGGTTGTGCGTGCGGAACTGCCAGTCGCGCGCGAGCGAGATGTTGAGCGACATCCACACGTCGGAGCCGTCGCGATGCACGCCGCGCACCTCGGTGTGCACGCTCGCGAGCTCGCCCTTCACCAGGCGGTCGACCGGGCCCTGGAGCGCGCCCAGGTCGTCCGGGTTCACGAGCGCCGGAAGCTGGGTCGCGAGGAGCTCGGGCAGCGAGCGGCCGAGCATGTCGCAGAACGACTTGTTCGCCTGGATGAAGCGCCCCTCGGTGGAAACGAGCGCCATGCCGATCGCGGCGTGCGTGAAGGCGCTGTGGAAGCGGCTCTCGCTTTCCTTGAGCTCCTCCATGTGCCGCTGGTCCGACTCCTTGCGCTGGAAGTAGGAGTGCAGCGTCGAGAGGAACATCGCGATCACCGGCACCGACACCAGCAGCACAGGCAACCCGAATTGCTGGAAGCTCACGAAGAGCAGGCCCGCGATCGAGGCACCGGTGAGGTAGGCGAGGCCGATCCAGCCGAAGTTGCGCAGCCACTTGAGCGGCGTGAACGGCGAGCGGGTCTTCAGCGCGAAGAGGGTCGAGGTGAGGAGCGTGTTGGCGATGAAGTAGAGCGCCGCGAAGCCGAACAGCAGCGTGATGAGCGCCGCGCCGCTCTCGTGGCCGAGGTGCGCGCGCATGTAGCGGTACGCGCTCGCGCAGGCGAGCATCGCGATCGAGGCCATGGCGGGCGTGCCCAGCCGGCTCGTCCAGCGCTTCGAGGTGCGCCACGAGGCGACCAGCCCCTCGAACGCCGCCGCGATCACGGCCGCCTCGGCCCCGTAGAGCAGCATCACGAGGAAGATGAAGATCTCGGCGCCCGCGATGGAGGTCTTCGCGCCCGGGATGCGCACCGGGAAGAGGCCGACGATCGCGGCCACCGCCGCGCCGACCAGGACCTGGATCAGGAACTTGCCGTCGATCGCGACCACGTTCGCGATCGACCAGCCGAGCGCCGCCATGCCGCTGAGCGTGACCGCCCACCAGTAGCGGCGCGCGACCGGGTTGTAGTCCTGCATGTCGATGAAGGCCATGGGCTCTCGCCTGGTTCTTCGCTGCCGGTTACGGCTCGCCGAGGCCGGCGTTCTCGCTGAGGATGACACCCTCGGAGAGCACCACGCCTTCGGAGAGGACCACGCCTTCCGAGAGCACGACGCCTTCCGAGAGCACCACCCCCTCCGAGAGCACGACGCCCTCGCTGAGGATTATGCCTTCGGAGAGGATGATGCCTTCCGACAGGATGATGCCTTCGGAGAGCACGATGCCTTCCGAGAGCACGATGCCTTCGGAGAGCACGATGCCCTGCGTGAGCACCTTGCCCTGTCCCTGGTCGGCGTAGCCGGCGATCACGATGGTGGGCGTGAAGACACCCTTGCCCGCCGCGAGCACGCTCGGGCCGAGCAGCTTGCTGAGCGTCTGGACGCCGGGGCTCACCAGCGCCTGCGGCTTCACCGGCGCTTCCTCGAATCCGGAGATGTAGAACGTGCCGGGGAAGAAGTCCGCGTCCGTGTCGGTGACGCGGTTGCCGACCCACTGGATGGTCGGGTTGTAGGCAAGCTGGTAGCGGGTCATCAGCGCGGAGCCGCCGAGCACCTGCTGGCCGCCCATCGTGACGAACTGGCTCCACTTCACCTGGCGCCCTTCGATCGTCGAGTAGGGCGCCGGCATGGACTTGCCGAAGCCCAGGATCGAGTCGCCGACGCGGATGGTGTTGGTCGCCGCGCGCAGGCCGACGAGCGGCGAGATCGCGGAGGCCATGGTGAGCGCGCCCGGCACGTTCACGAGGCCGGCGCCCTGCTCGAGCAGGTTGTAGCCCGGCAGCGCCTCGGCCGTGTACTGCAGGATCGCCTTGATGAGCGGCGGCGTGAGGCCCGGGTTCGCCTGCAGCATGAGCGCGACCGTGCCGGAGACCACCGGCGCCGAGAACGACGTGCCGCTCACCTGGATGAGGCCGGTGTCGAGGCCCGTCTGCTGCACGAGCTGCGGGAACTCGATCGCGAGCTCGCTCGAGAGGGTGCCGGTCACGTCGGTCGAGAGCGCGCCCACGATGTGGTTGCCGGGCGCGATGAGGTCGGGCTTGAGGACGTTGTCCGGGTGGAAGTGGCCTTGCGCGTCCAGGTAGCCGCCGCGCGTCGGGCCGCGCGAGCTGAAGAAGTTGACGCTGTCGTCGGCGCGCGTGATGGTGTCGTGCGGGTTGTCGGAGCCGACCGTGATGACCGAAGGCTCGTTGCCCGGCGCGCTGATGCTGCCGTAGACCTCGTTGCCTTGCGCATCCTGGCCGTAGTTGCCCGCCGCGACCACCACGGTGATGCCGGCCGCGACGGCGTTGCGCACCGCGCGGCACAGCGGGTCGGTCATGTACGACTCGGTGGAGTCGGCGGCGAGGCTCACGTTGAGCACGCGGATGCCGTACTCGCGGCCGTGGAAGATCACCCAGTCGATGCCCTCGAGGGCGTCGGCGACGTTGCCCAGGCCCTGGTCGTCGAGCACGCGTACGTCGTAGAGCGAGGCGCCCGGCGCGACGCCGGTGCTGTCGATCGCGCCGTACACGTCGCCGCCCGCGGCGATCGACGCGACGACCGTGCCGTGGCCGAGCGGGTCCTCGAAGCTCGCGCCGGTGCTGTTGATGGTCGATTCGAAGGTCGCGCGCCCGGCGCTGCCCGGAACCAGCTGCTTGCTGTAGTCGAAGCCGCCGACCCACTCCTTCGCGCCGTGCAGGGCGACGTCGGAGTCGTTCATCATGTCGACGCTGCGCTTCACGCGCGACGCACCGCCCGCGCCGAGGAAGGCCTTGTGCGTGGCCATGATGCCGGAGTCGAGGAACGCGATGCCGACACCCGTGCCGTCCACGCCGGGCGTCACCACCGCGCCCGCGCCGTTCGATTCGTAGGAGCCGGACACCGACTGCACGAGGCTGCGCGTGCGCACGGTGAGGCGGTTCGGGGAGATGCTCTCGACGTCGCTGCGCTGCGCGATCGTGACCACCCTGGAGGCGGGCAGCAGCGCGTACACCGCGTTCACCGAGATGAACTTGTAGTAGACGGAGCCGCCGGCGGACACGATGGCCGAGCGCAGGCCCGTGAGGTCCGGGTCGACCGTGCTGAAGCCGATCACGAGCACCTTCACCATGCGGCCCGAGGCGGTGTCCTTCGCCCAGGCGAGGTTCGCGACGCTCGCCGCGGTGAGTGCCTGCTGCAGGTCGGGCGCGAGCTTCGCCGTCGCCTGGACCGTGGTCGTGTTGCCGACGCCGTTATCCGCGCTGGCGGGTACGGAGCCGAGGACGAGAGTCACGGCGGCGAGCGCCAGGAACGAGCGCCGCGCGGCTTGCATCAGGTTGCGGAAGAATCGTTGTTGGTCGTGGGTGCGCATTTTTCGCCTCCCTGCACAGTGATGTACTGCACAGTTTTCTCGAGCGACGGCCCGAGCATAGGCGAGAAGCCCCGGAACTTTTGTGACATTCCGCACAGCGGCGATTACAGCTGTAAGGTCGATTACAGCTGTAAGAAACGGGGCTCGCCGCCGTATGATGGGAGCCTCATGCCGACCCCGCTCCGGCCGCTCCCGCAGACCGTCCTTTTCTCCCGCCTCGCCGAGGGGCACGCCGCCGGGATCACCGTTCTCACCCCGAATGCCCGGCTCGCCCAGGCGTTGCAATGGGAATTCGACCGCAGCCGGCTCGCCGCCGGCTCGAGCGCCTGGGAAGCGCCGGACATCCTTCCCTTCGGCGCCTTCGTCGCGCGATGCCACGAGGAGGCCCTTTTCCGGCCCGACGGCGGCGAGCTTCCGGCGCTGCTGGCGCCGGCCGCCGCGTCGCTGTTGTGGGAGGAAGCGGTGCTCGCGAGCCGCTGGCACGGTCGGCTGCTCTCGGCGGCGGCGGCCGCGCTCGCCGCGGAGGCCTGGGATCTCGCGCACGCGTGGCGCATCGAGGGCGCCATCGAAGCGGCCGAAGGCGGCGAGGACGCCCAGGCCTTCGCCGCATGGTGCGCGCACTACCGCCGGCGCACCGCTCGCGGGAACCTCATCGACACGGCGCGCGTGCCGGCGGCCGTGGCGGCACGCTTCGCGAGCGGTGCCGCGCGCCCGCCCGCCACCATCGTGCTGCATGGCATGGAGCTCGCCACACCGCAACAGGAGGATTTCCTCGCCGCATGCGAGCGGGCGGGCGCCGAGCTCGCGCGCACCGAGCCCGCGGCCGAGGCGGGCAGCGCCCGGCGCCTCGTGTTCGATTCGCCGCTCCGGGAGCTCGAGCATGCGGCGCGCTGGGCGAGGCAGCGCCTCGAGGCCGCGGGCGATCGTGCGCCGCGCATCGGCGTGGTCGTTCCCCAGCTCGGGCCGAAGCGCGCGCAGGTGATGCGGCTCTTCTCACGCGTGCTGGGGGAGCGCACCGCCGCCGCGGGCGGCGCGGCACCGCTGTTCAACTTGTCGCTCGGCGCACCGCTCGCCTCGTTCCCGCTGGTCGACGCCGCGCTCGACCTCGTCGAGCTCGCCGGCGCGCCGCTCGCCTTCGAGCGCGTGAGCCGGCTGCTGCGCTCGCCGTTCCTCGCCGGCGCGGAGGGCGAGCGCGATGCGCGTGCCCGGCTCGATGCGGCATTGCGCACGATCGCACCCGCCACGCTCTCGCTCCACCGGCTGCGCGCCCTGGTGCCCGAGGCGATCGCGCGCCGCGGGGCTCCCGCGTGCCCCCTCTTGCTCGCGTGCCTCGACCGCATGTCCGCCGCTTGCACAGAGGAGTCGCGCGCACCGCCCCACGAATGGGCGCGGCGCTTCACCGCGGCCCTCGACGCGGCGGGCTTCCCGGGCGAGCGCGTGCCGGATTCCGCCGAGTTCCAGGCGCTCGTCCGGTGGCGCGAGCTGCTCTCCGAATACGCGGCGCTCGGCGCGGTGGCCGGAGCGTGGAGCGCGGGTGAGGCGCGCGCGCGGCTGCGCCGGCTGTGCGTCGAAACCACGTTCCAGCCCGCGTCGGGTGCGGCGCCGATCCAGGTGCTCGGCATCCTTGAATCGGCCGGGCTCGCGTTCGACCACCTGTGGGTGAGCGGCCTCACGGAGGAAGCGTGGCCGCTTCCGGCGCGTCCGCACCCGCTCCTTTCGCCGGCGCTCCAGCGGCGGGCGGGCATTCCGGGCGCCACCGCCGAGCGATCGCTCGAGGTGGACGCGGCCCTCACGCGATCCTGGCGCGCGGCGGCCGACGAAGTGTTGTTCACGAGCGCGCGGGCCGACGGCGATCGCGAGCTGCTGCCGAGCCCGCTGATCGCAGGCATCGAGGAAACGCGCGGGCCGGCGATCGCCGGGTTCGCCACCCGCCGGCGCGCGTTGTTCGAGGCCGGCCGCGCGCCGGGCGCGATCGCCGCGCGCTCCGACGGCGTGGCACCCGCCCTCGGCGCCGCGGCGAGCCTCGGCGGAACCGCCGTGCTGGCGGACCAGGCCGCGTGCCCGTTCCGTGCCTTCGCGCATTTCCGGCTCGAGGCGCGCGCGCTCGAGGCGCCCGAGCCCGGGCTCGGAGCGCCCGAGCGCGGGCAGCTGCTGCACGCGATGATGGCGCGCCTGTGGAGCGCGCTCGGCGACCAGGCGAGGCTCAAGGCGACCAACGAGGCACGGCTCGCGGAGCTGATCGACGACGCGGCGGCGTTCGCCGTGGCGCGCGTGCGCTCCGAGCGGCCCGGCCGCCTCGAGGGACGCTTCGCCGAGCTCGAGCGCGAGCGCCTCGCGCGCATCGCGCGCGAATGGCTGGAGATCGAGCGTGCACGCGCGCCCTTCGAGGTGTGCATGCGCGAGGAGAAGATGACGCTCTCGGCCGGAAACCTGCGCCTCGCGGGCCGCGTCGACCGCATGGATCGGCTGCTCGACGGCGGCCTCGCGGTGATCGACTACAAATCCGGCCCGGTGAGCGTTTCCTCCTGGCTCGGCCCGCGTCCCGACGACGGCCAGCTTCCGCTGTATGCGCTTGCCGCGGGCGATGAGGAGATCCGCGCGGTCGCCTTCGCGCGCCTCAAGGTGGGCCAGCTCGGCTTCGTCGGCGTCACGCGCGACGAAGGGGTGCTGCCGAAGGTGAAGGGCTTCCGCGGCCATCGCACCGCGAACAAGGCGGCCGGCTCGTGGGCCGAGCTTCTCGCCTCCTGGCGCGAGGCGCTCGACGGGCTCGGCGAGAACTACGCGAGCGGCGACGTGCGCATCGATCCGAAGCGCGGGCTCGCGACCTGCGAGCGTTGCGACCTGCGCCCGCTCTGCCGCGTGCACGAGCGGCTCGGCGTGCAGGCGGACGACGATTCGGCCGAGGAGGGCGAAGCGTGACGGACCTCGCCTCGCCCGGGCTCTCGCAGCGCGCCGCCGAGGCGGTGATCGTCGATGCGGCCGAGCGCGAGGCGGCGCTCGACCCCACCCGCTCGTGCATCGTCCAGGCGCCCGCGGGCTCCGGAAAGACCGGGCTCCTCATCCAGCGCTACCTGCGCCTCCTCGCCGGCGTGGAGCGGCCCGAGGAGATCCTCGCGATCACGTTCACGCGCAAGGCCGCCGCGGAAATGCGCGCGCGCGTTCTGCAAGCGCTCGAGGCGGCGGCGCGCGGCGAAGCGGGCGTGCAAGCGCCGCATGCGAGGCTCACGCGCAAGCTCGCCACCGCCGCCCTCGCGCGCGATCGCGAGCGCGGCTGGCGCCTGCTCGAGAATCCCGCGCGGCTACGCATCCAGACCATCGACGCCTTGTGCGCGTCGCTCGCGCGCCAGATGCCGGTGCTCTCCGGAGTCGGCGCTTCGGCCTCGATCGTCGAGGACGCGCGCGAGCTTTATCGCGAGGCGGCGGAGCGCACGCTCGCGCGCCTGGAGGGGAGCGACGGCATTGCCGCGGCGCTGCGCCGCTTCCTCGTGCATCTCGACGGCGACTGGGGCGCCGCGCGCACGCTGCTCGAAGCGATGCTCGCCCGCCGCGACCAGTGGATCGACCGCGTGGCGGGCTTCGAGGCGGACCGCTCGGCGCGCACGATGCTCGAGGAGGCGTTGCGCAGCGAGCGCGCACGGCTCCTCGGGCGCATGCGCTCGCTCGTTCCGCAAGCGGAGGAGCCCGAGCTCGCGCGCCTCGCCGCGCATGCCGGCGAGAACCTCCTGCGCTCGTCGCCCGATTCGCCCATCGGCCGGCTCGCCGGGATCGCGCGGCTGCCGCCCGCCGCCGAGGAAGGCGCGGCCGATTGGCTCGCGATCGCATGGATGCTTCTCACCAAGCAGGGCGCATGGCGCGGGCAGGTCAACAAGCGCATCGGGTTTGCGCCCGGCAGCCGCGCCGAGGCCGCGCAATGGCGCGAGCGGATGAAGCAGCTCATCGCGCGCCTTTGCACGGTGCCCGGATTGTGCGAGGCGCTCCACGCGTTGCGCGGCATGCCGCCTGCGGCGTTCACCGATGCGCAATGGGAAGCGCTCGGCGCGGTAGTCGCGATCCTTCCGCAAGCGGTGGCGCAGCTGCAGGTCGTATTCGAGGAGCGCGGCGCGATCGACTTCACCGGTCTCGCGCAGGCGGCGGTCGCCGCCCTGGGCGAGGAGGACGATCCCACCGACCTCCTCCTCGCGCTCGACGTGCGCGTGGGCCACCTGCTGGTCGACGAGTTCCAGGACACCTCGCGCAACCAATGGGAGCTGCTCAAGCGGCTCACCGCCGGCTGGGTGGACGGCGACGGCCGCACCGCGTTCCTGGTGGGCGACCCGATGCAGTCGATCTATCGTTTCCGCGAGGCCGACGTGGCGCTCTTCCTGCATGCGAGGGAGCACGGGCTTCCGCAGGTGCGGCTCTCGGCGTTGCGGCTCGCCACGAACTTCCGCTCCCAGGCGGGGCTCGTCGAGTGGGTGAACCATGCTTTCGGGCAGGTGCTTGGCGGCATCGAGGATGCGGATGCGGGCGCCGTGCCGCATTCACCTTCGAGCGCGCATCATCCGGCGGCGACCGGCAACGCCGTGCAATGGCATGCGTGCCTGCGCCACGATGCGGCCAGCGCGCGCGAGGCCGAGGCGCGCAAGGTGACGCAGATCGCGCGCGACACGCTCGCCTCCAGCCTCACGGAGACCGTCGCGATCCTGGTGCGCAACCGCTCGCACCTCGATCGCATCGTGCCCGAGCTGCGCAAGGCCGGAGTCGGTTTCCGCGCGGTCGACATCGAGCCGCTCGGCGCGCGTCCCCTGATCCAGGACCTGCTCGCGATCACGCGCGCGCTTTCGCACCTGGGCGATCGCGTGGCATGGCTCTCGCTCCTGCGCGCGCCCTGGTGCGCGCTCGGCGCGGCGGACCTCCACGCGCTGGCCGGCGTGGAACCCGAGCCCGCCTCCGCGCGAAGGACCGTCTGGGAACTGCTGCGCGACGAGGGCCGGCTCGCGGCGCTGGCGCCGGAGGCGCGCGAGCGTGCGCTGCGGCTGCGCGGGATCCTCGAGCCGTTCGTCGAGCATCGCCTGCGCGGCAGCGTGCGCGAGCGCGTGGAAGGTGCGTGGCTCGCGCTCGGCGGGCCCGCCTGCGCCGCGGTGGAGAGCGACCTGGAGGATGCCGAGACCTTCTTCGACCAGCTCGACCAGCTCGAGATCGGCGGCGACATCCCCGATCCCGCGGTCCTCGAGGAGCACCTCGCCGAGCTCTACGCCGCGCCCGATTCCGCGGCCGATGCGCGCGTGCAGGTGATGACGATCCACAAGGCGAAGGGCCTCGAGTTCGGCACCGTCATCCTGCCCGGACTCGACCGCATGCCGCGCGCGGCCGAGCGCCCGCTCTTCGCTTGGAAGGCGCGCGCCGACGGCACCCTGCTCATGGCGCCGGTGCGCGCGGCCGGCGAGGCCGAGGAGCCGGCCTACGACTACCTCCTCGGACTCGACCAGGCCGCGGCCGACCACGAGCTCGAGCGGCTCCTGTACGTCGCCGCCACGCGCGCCGCCCATCGCCTGCACCTGCTGGGCTACGCGCGCGTGGAGGAGAAGAAGGGCAGGCTCCAGATGCGCGAGCCTTCACCGCGCTCGCTGCTCGGCAAGGCATGGTGTGTCGCGCGGCGCGAGTTCGAGGCGGCGCTCGCCGAAGCCGACCTCTCGCCCGGCGCGGCGCGGGAGGCGCGCTCCGCGCCGGGCGAATTGCGCGTGCTCGCGCCCGCCGCGCTCTCGATCGACGTGCCGCCGGTGCGCGCGCGCGCGGTCGCCACCGTGTCGCAGGCGCCCGCCTCGATCGAGTTCTCGTGGGTGGGAGAGACCGCACGCCACGTGGGGATCGTCGTGCACGGCTGGCTGCAACGCATCGCCACCGACGGCGCCGAGCATTGGAGCGCCGAACGCGTTGCGCGCGTCGAGCACGCGGTCGAGCGCGATCTCGCGCGGCGCGGCATCCCGGAGGGCGAGCGCGCGGCCGCCTGCCGGCGCGTGTTGCGCGCGCTCACGGCTGCCCTGGAGGACGAGCGCGGGCGTTGGCTCTTGCGCACGCGAGCCGGCGCGCGCTCGGAGTACCGGCTGCGGCTCGCCGGCCCGGAAGGCGTGCGCCTGGTGGTGATCGACCGGACCTTCGTCGACGACGACGGAAGGCGCTGGATCGTGGACTACAAGACCGGCGCGCACGAGGGCGCGGAGCCCGAGCGCTTCCTCGACCGCGAGATCGAGCGCTACCGGGCGCAGCTCCTGGGCTACGCGTCCGCTTTTCCGGGCGAGGCGGTTTCGCTCGGCCTCTACTTCCCGCTCATGAAGGGCTGGCGCGAGCTCGCGCCCTGAGGGCTCAGCCGCCGCCGAGCTCGCCGCGCAGCCGCTCCATCGCCGCGCGCAGCTCCGCCACCTCGCGCTGCAGCTCGCCGATGTTCGCCTTCATCGCGGCGATCTCGCTCACGGACACGGCCTCGGCGGGATTCGCGGAGGGCGCCGGCGCGGGCGCGGCCGCGGGCGGCTCGCCCGAGAACAGGTGCATCCAGCGCGACTCGCGCGCGCCGGGTGCACGGGGCAGCTCGCGCACCAACGCGCGCTCGGCGAGCTCGCGCAGGAATCCTTCCACCGCGAGGATGTCGCCGAACTTGTGCAGCCGCTCGCTGTTGATGCGCAGCTCGCCGGCGGTCTGCGGGCCGCGCAGGAAGAGCACCGCGAGGATCGCGACCGACTGCGGCGGGAGCGAAAGCGCCTTGCCGACGTTGTGCGCGTAGCGCATCGCGCGGCCGCCGCTCGTCTCCGTCGCGAGCGAGAGCAGCTTCAGGTGGTCGAGCGCCGCCTGCGCCTCGGCCTCGGTCGCCTCGATCACCGGGTCGCGGCTCGTCTTCTGGTTGCAGCCCGAGACGAGCGCGTTGAGCGTGAGCGGGTAGGTGTCGGGAACCGTGTGCTGCTTCTCGACGAGCACGCCCAGCACGCGCGTCTCGAGGAGCGAGAGGACCGGAAGCGTCCCGCTCAGAGGTGCGCTCCGCCGAGGAGGCCGATGAGGCCGATCACGATCAGGTACACCGCGACGATGTAGTTGAGGAGCCGCGGGATGATGAGTATGAGGATGCCGGCGAGGAGCGAGATGAGCGGGCCGAGGGCGACGTACGTGTGCATGGTGTTCTCCCGTGCGCGTTGGAGTTGGGTTTCATCGCAGCCACTCGCCGAGCAGCGCGTTCAGCTTCGCCGGCTGCTCGAGCGGAGACATGTGCCCGCACTCCTCGATCACCTCGATGCGGGCTCCCGGAATGCCGTGCGCGAGTTCCTCGAGCCATGCGACCGGCATGATGGCGTCCTCGCGCCCGGCGACGACCAGGGTGGGACAACGGATCGCGCCCAGGTGCGGCCGGCTGTCGATGCGGCCGATGATCGCGCGCTGCTGGCGCAGGAACGCTTCCTTGCCGGTCGCGAGCGCCATCTCGCTCATCTTGCCGACCAGCCCGACTTCCCCGGCATGCCGCGGCGCGACGAGCCTGGGCGCGAGCTCGGCCATCACCGCCGGGAAATCGGTCTCGGCCATCGCCATCAGTCGGCGCCGGTTCGCGGTGGATTCGGCACTGTCGGGGCGGGCGTGGGTGTTGAGGAGCGCGAGGCGGTCGATGCGCTGCGGCGCGCGGCGCAGGATCTCGAGCGCGACGTAGCCGCCCATGGAATGGCCCGCGAGGGCGAAACGCTCCGCGGGTGCCTGCGCGAGCGCATCCTCGGCGAGGCCCGCGATGGTATCGGAGCGCGTGAGCTCCGCGGCGCGCGAGGTCGCGGCCTCGGCGAGCCCGAGAATCTGGTGCTCGAAGACGTCCGCGTCCTCGAGCAGGCCCGGGAGGAAGAGAAGGGGCGCATGCGGCATGGGCATTGGTCGCATTCCCGCGCGGAAAGTTGCGCGCCCATGCTGCCACAAGCGACCTTCTTTTTTGGATTCTCAGTACCTTGGAACCGAGCGACGCAGGAAGGCGTCGGCTTCGATCGCGCGCCGATCGAGCTCGGCGGCATAGCCGCGCTCCAGCGCGGCGCCGAAGCGCTTGAGCGAACGGCGCAGCGCGCCGAGCGCGCGCGCGACCAGGTGGCCGAGGTATGCGCTGCGCGCGGCCTCCGCGCGCTGGATGTGCCGCTCGACGCAGCGGAAGTGGTCCTCGACGGAAAGGTATTCATTGCCTCGTTCACTGCTCATGACCGGCCTCTCGTGGAAGGGGTTTACGGGTGTCGGATCTTGTCTTCCGCCCTTCCATGGCAATATAGGAGTGATGCTGCACTGCAACAAACGATTTGTTTTCCCGCGACAAATGAGAAAAATTGACCCATGGCACGTCCCCCGGAACGCCTGCCGCCGCTGAACGCGCTGCGCGCCTTCGAGGCGGCGGCGCGGCTCCTCAGCTTCAAGAAGGCGGCGAAGGAGCTGCACGTCACCCCGGGCGCGGTGAGCCACCAGATCAAGCTGCTGGAGGACCACCTCGGCGTGGCGCTCTTCCGGCGCCTCACCCGCGCGCTCCAGCTCACGGCCGAGGCGCAGGCGATGCTTCCGAAAGTGCGCGAGGGGCTCGAGAGCCTCGCCGCCGCGGTCGAGCGCGTGCGCGTGCGGCAGGAGTCGTTCGCGCTCACGGTGGTGACGCCGCCCAACTTCGCCGCGCGCTGGCTGGTGCCGCGCCTCGCGCGCTTCACGCAATCGCATCCGAAGCTCGAGCTGCACGTCGCGAGCCGCCTCGCCATGATCGACGGGCGCGGCGAGAACGGCCAGATGGCGCCGCCGCCCGATGCGCCGGAGGACGCGCCGGTCGTGATGGTGCGCTTCGGCGAGGGACGTTATCCCGGCGCGCACGTCGACCAGCTCTTTCGCGCGGTCTACGTGCCGGTGTGCAGCCCGAAGCTCCTGGAGGGCGAGCACGCGCTGCGCAGGCCCGCCGACCTGCGCTTCCACACGCTGCTGCACGACGAGACCGTGGTCGAGGAGGGCGTGCGCCCGAGCTGGCACGACTGGCTCGAATCGGTGGGCCTCGACGGCGTGGACGCGAGCCGCGGGCCGCGCTTCAGCAACGCCTCGCTCGCCGTGGAAGCGGCGATCGAGGGCATGGGGGTCGCCCTCACGATGAAGCCGCTGGTGCGCTCCGAGATCCAGGCGAAGCGGCTGGTGGTTCCGTTCGACATTTCGGCCCCCGCCGCCTTCGCGTACTACCTCGTCACGCCGGAGGCGGGGGCGCGGAACCCCGCGGTCGCGGCGTTCCGCGCATGGATCCTCGGCGAGGTGGCGCCGGAACGCGGGCGCGAGGCTAAAGCCACCCCACCCGTTTGAAGTTGCGGTAGAGCAGCCAGTCGAGGACGATCATCAGCAGGAGCGACATCGGGTAGCCGAGCATCCAGTCGAGCTCGGGCATGTGCTTGAAGTTCATGCCCCAGATCCCCGCGATGAGCGTGGGCACCGCGATGAGCGCCCCGTACGAGGCGAGCCGCTTGGTGACCTCGTTCTCCGCGAGCGTGATGAGCGAGAGGTTCACCGACATCGCGGTGACCACCATGTCGCGCAAGCCGTCGAGCGCCTGGCTCACGCGCAGCAGGTGGTCGTGGATGTCGCGGAAGTACTCCTGCGTGCCCATGCACACCTGCGGCACGCGTCCGCCGTACAGCCGGTACGTCACCTCGATCAGCGGCTCGACCGCGTGGCGCACCACCATGAGCTTGTGCTTGAGGTGGTAGAGCTCCTCGATGTTCCTCTGCGTGCTGCGCCCGGAGAACATGCGCGCCTCGAGCCCCTCGAGCTCCACCTCGAGCCCATCGACGACCGGAAAGTACCGGTCCACGACGTTGTCCATCAGCGCATAGAGGACGAATCCGGCGCCGTGCCTCAGGAGCTCGGGCTCGCGCTCCGCGCGCTCGCGCACCGCGACGAAGCCGTGCTCCGTCCCCTTGCGCACCGAGAGCACGTAGTTGGGCCCGGCGAAGATGCTGAGCTCGGCGATGTCGATGTCGTCCGCGCGCGGCTCCACGATGTGCAGGACCGCGAACAGCGAGTCGCCGTACTCGTCGATCTTGGGCCGCTGGTGGCCGTGGCTCGCGTCCTCCACGGCGAGCGGATGCAGGTCGAACTCGACGCGCATCGTCTCGAGCTCCTCGATCGAGGGGTCCTTGAGGGCCACCCAGACGAAGCCGCCGGGACGCTTCAGGTAATCGCTGATCTCCTCGACCTGGATGTCGGCGAGCTTGCGTCCTTCCTGGTAGGCCACGCAGTTCACGATCATCGGCACTCCGCTCCCATCTCGAATGGCGCCCAGTTTGCCATCTTCGCGCGGGAACCTTTCGCTCCCACGCACGTCTCCAGTCCCGTGCCGCGGCTGGTGTAAGCTACCCGCTTCCGCAGCGCGTTAAGCCTTCCATGCACGTCGTGCGCCGCGTCCTCCTCGCGTTCTCGCTCGCCCTCGCCCTGCTCATCGGCCAGCAGGCGGCGGCCTTGCACGACCTCGGCCACGCCGTCGACCGCATCGCGCACAAAGGCTCGCTCCCGTTCGGCAACACGTGCGACGAATGCTTCGCGTGCGCACAGCTCTCCGGCGCGGTGAGTCCCTCGCTCCCCGCCATTCCCCCGGTGGTGCTGCCGGACGGCGCTCCGCGAGATACCGATTGCACCTCGGCCTCGCTTCCGACGCGCTTCGCGTTCCTCTCGCGGGGGCCGCCCTTCCTCCTCTGAGTCGTCGGGCCGCGCGCGGTTCGCGCGGCAGTTTCCCTTCACGACCGGAGGTGCATCGTGCACAGACGCATGCTCGTCGCGGGCGCATCGGCGCTCGCGATCCTCGCGGCCCCGCAGGCATGGGCCGCATCCGACGCGGATCTCGAGGCGATCCGCGCGCAGATCCAGAGCCTCAAGCAGGACTACGACGCGCGCATCCAGGCGCTCGAGCGACGGCTGAAAGCCGCGGAAGCGGAGGCCGCCCAGGCGAAGGCGCAGGCCGCGCAGGCGGCGACCCCGGCCGCGGCCCTGCCCCAAGGGGGAGGCAGCACGCCCACGGCCGCAAGCGCAACGCGCGGCCTCGCGGCCTTCAATCCCGCCATCTCCGCGATCCTCAACGGCACCTACGCGAACCTCTCGCGCGATCCGGGCGAGTGGCGCATGGCGGGCTTCCTCGCGGGCGGGGAGACCGGGCCGGGACGGCGCGGCTTCTCGCTCGGCGAATCGGAGCTCGGCTTCCAGGCGAACGTCGATCCGCTCTTTTCCGGCGACCTCATCTTCTCCATCACGCCCGACGACAAGGTCTCGGTCGAGGAGGCGTACGGCATCTACAAGCCGGGCCTCTTCGGCACGGTGCCGAAGTTCGGCCGCTTCTTCTCCGGCCTCGGCTACCTGAACGAGCAGCACAACCACGTCTGGGACTTCACCGACGCGCCGCTCGTCTACCAGGCGCTGCTCGGCGGCCAGTACCAGACCAACGGGGTGCAGCTCACCTGGGTCGCGCCGACGGACCAGTTCCTCGAGCTCGGCGCGGAGCTCGGCAGCAGCGATTCCTTTCCCGGCAACGACCAGGACAGGAACGGCGCCGGATCGGACGTCGCCTTCGCGCGCGTGGGCGGCGACGTGGGCGACAGCAACAGCTGGCAGGCGGGCGTCTCGTACCTGCACACCGGCGCGCGGGCGCGGGGAAGCCCGATCGTCGACCTCTTCGGCAACGACGCGAACGCTTCCTTCACCGGCCGCAGCGATCTCTGGAACGCGAGCTTCGTGTGGAAGTGGGCGCCCCACGGCGATCCGCACTACAGGAACTTCAAGTTCCAGGCCGAGTACCTGTGGCGCAAGGAGGATGGCGAGCTCACCTTGTTTCCGGCCGCGCCCGCGAGCGTTGTGAGCACGTCGTCGTACTCGTCGCGCCAGTCGGGCCTCTACGCGCAGGCGATCTATCAGTTCATGCCGCTCTGGCGCGTCGGCCTTCGCTACGACTGGCTCGACGCGGGCAGCGTGGACTTCGGCGCGAACGGCGCCTTCCTCGCGAATCCCTCGTTCCATCCGCAGCGCACCACCGCGATGGTGGACTGGACGCCCTCGGAGTTCAGCCGCGTGCGCGTCCAGTTCGGGCAGGCGAAGGTGGCGCCGGCATTCACCGACAACGAGCTTTTCGTGCAGTACATCCTCAGCCTCGGCGCGCACGGCGCGCACATCTTCTAGGAGCGCCCATGCGACCGATCTTCCGATTCATCCTGATCGCGTGGCTCGCCGCGAGCTGCGGCGCGGCGCACGCGGCCTTCAACATCTTCGCCACCGTACCCGAATGGGGCGCCCTCGCGCAGGAGCTGGGCGGCGACAAGGTGCGCGTGTACACGGCGACCAGCCCGCTGCAGGACCCGCACCATGTGCAGGCGAAGCCGAGCCTCATCGCGCGCGCACGCACCGCGGACCTCGTCGTCGCGACCGGTGCCGAGCTCGAGGTCGGCTGGCTCCCGCTCGTGCTGCAGCAGGCGGGCAACGACAAGGTGCAACCGGGCGCGCCGGGCTACTTCGAGGCGACGAGCGTCGTCGCGCTGCTCGGCAAGCCCACGCGCCTCGACCGCGCCGAGGGCGACGTGCACCCGCAGGGCGATCCGCACATCCAGGGCGATCCGCGCAACATCGCGAAGGTGGCGGCGGCGCTCGAGCAGCGTCTCGGCGAGCTCGATCCCTCGAACGCTTCGTATTACAAGGCGCGCTACGACCAGTTCTCCACCCGATGGACGGCGGCCGTCGCGAAGTGGCAGCAGGAGGCGGCGCCGCTCAAGGGCACGCACGTGGTCGTGCAGCACAAGGGCTTCACCTATCTCGAGAGCTGGCTCGGGCTGGTGGAGGTCGCGGCGCTCGAGCCCAAGCCCGGCATGGAGCCCACCACCTCGCATCTCGCCGAGGTGCTCGCGACGCTGCAGCACGACCCGGCGAAGATGGTCCTCGTCGCGGCGTACCAGAGCGACCAGGCCTCGCAGTGGCTCGCGCAGCGCAGCAAGATCCACGTGGTGACGCTTCCCTTCACCGTCGGCGGCACCGACGGCGCGAAGGACCTGTTCTCGTTCTACGAGGACACGGTCCAGCGCCTGCTCAAGGGCGCGGCATGAGCTTCAACGCCCTCGACGTCTCGATCCTCATCCCCGCGTTCGCCGCCGGCCTGCTGGTCACCGCGACGCACGTCCCGCTCGGCACGCAGGTGCTCGCGCGCGGCATCGTGTTCATCGACCTCGCCATCGCGCAGATCGCGGGCTGCGGCGTGATCCTCGCCGACCGCGTCGGTTTTCCCGCGCAAGGGTTCGCCGTGCAGGTCGCGGCGTTCGCGGCGGCGCTCGGCGGGGCGCTGCTGCTCACCTGGAGCGAGAAGGTGTGGCCGGACGTGCAGGAGGCGGTGATCGGCGTGGTGTTCGTGCTGGGCGCCACCGCGAGCCTGCTGTTGCTCGCGAGCAGCCCGCACGGCAGCGAGCACCTGCGCGACCTGCTGGTGGGCCAGATCCTGTGGGCGGATCCGGCGCGCCTCGGCTGGACCGCCGCGGTGTACGCGGTCGTGCTCGCCTCCTGGTTCGGCTTGCGCGAGCGCCTCGGGCGCGTCGGCTTCTACGTGCTGTTCGCGCTCACGGTGACCGCCTCCGTGCAGCTCGTCGGCCTCTACCTCGTCTTCGCGACGCTCATCGTCCCGCCGCTCGCGACGCGCCGCATGGCGCGCTGGCGCCTTCCCGCCGCCTGGATGCTCGGCGTCATCGGCTATGCCGCGGGCCTCGTGCTCTCGACGGCGTTCGACCTGCCGAGCGGCGCCGTGATCGTGTGGACCCTCGTCGTCGCCGGCCTCGCCTGGTACCCGTTCACGCGAAGGCCGATGCGAAGCGGCGCGATTGAAGCGTGATTCGGATCGGCGCATAGTACGCGCGCCTTCCATGCGACCGATCCTCTTCGCCGCCTGCGCCGCACTCCCGGTGCTGCTCGCCTCGACCGCGGCACGCGCCGCGCTTCCCGACGAGATCCAGGTCTACACCAGCGACATCAACAAGCCGGGCGAATTCGGCCTCGAGCTGCACGTGAACACCACGCCGAGCGGGCGTTCGACGCCCGACTTTCCCGGCGAGATTCCGGCAGCTCACGGCTGGCGCCTCACGAGCGAATTCTCCTACGGCCTCACGCCTTCGATCGAGGCGGGACTGTATCTGCCGCTGGTCTTCGGAGCCCACGATCGCGACCGGTTCGCCGGTCCCAAGCTGCGCGCGAAGTGGCTGCCGATCCGCGTCGACGAGCAGGGCAACGGCGCGTTCGCCGGCGTGAATCTCGAGTACGCGTGGGTCGCCGATGTGCTCGAGCAGGCGACGCGCGCGATGGAGGTGCGGCCGATCCTCGGCTGGCGCGATCCGGATTGGCTCTTCGCGGTGAACCCGATCCTCGAGTTCGCGCTGGCCGGGCCGCACAAGGGATCGCGCCCGGACTTCGATCCGTCGGTGAAGGTCGCGCGCCGGATCGCCGAGGGCATCTCGATCGGGCCCGAGTACTACGCGGAGCTGGGTCCGCCGGGGCGCGCGCTTCCCCACGAGGAGCAATCGCACTCGCTCTACCTCGCGATCGACGTGGATCGCGCGCCGTGGGTGTTCAATTTCGGCATCGGGCGCGGCCTCACCAACGCGACCGATCGCTGGACGGTGAAGGCGATCTTCGAGATCCCGCTCTAGCGCTGCACGCGCGCGGACAGCGCGGCACAAGGCGAGGCGCCGGAACGCGCGAGCATCGGCGGGAAAGGTCGTCGCAAGCTTGGCCGAGGAAGATGCCTCTCGCCCCGGGAGCACCGGCTCCTTCCTGCGCCGATTTGTATCGCATGACCGATGCTTTCGCCGTCCTTGTCGTCGGCCTTCCGCTTGCCGTCGCCTCTCCGATCGCGGCCGCGATCGCCTGCGGCCCTTTGCACGGGCCGCTCACGCTTCGCGCGGCGGAATCGCGGCTGCAGGAATGCAATCGCGACGTTGAGGCCGCGCGCCTCGCCGTGGCGGCCGCCTCCGCCGGCCTTCGCATCGCCCGCGAGCGGCCCAATCCGACCCTCGAGCTGGGAGTCTCGAACGTGAACCCCCATGTCGGCGTCGGCGCCGGATCGCTGCGCGACAAGACGATCGACGCCGCCGCGCGCCTCGAGCAGCTGGTGGAGCGCGGCGGCAAGCCGCGGCTGCGCGAGGCGCAGGCACGGGCGCTCGTCGCCGCCGCGGAGTCCGACGCCGCCGAGCAGCTTCGTGAGCAGCGGCTCGCGATGCGCGTCGCGTTCTTCGACCTCGCCGCGGCGCAGGAAAAGCTCGCGTTGCAGCGCGAGTTCCGTGCGCTCGCCGAGGCTTCCGCCGATGCCTCGCGCCGCCGCTTCGAGTCGGGCGAAATCGCGCGCGTCGAGTCGGACCGCTTCCGGCTGGATGCGGTGCGCGCGAGGAACGACGAGCGCCAGTCGGAGATCGATCTCGCGCGCGCCCGGGCCGACCTCGCGACGCTGCTCGCGGCCGAATCGAGCGCGGAAGCGCTGGAAGTGGTCGCCGCGCGCCCGCCCGAAGCGCCGCCCGCGGCCGGCGAGCGGCCCGACGTGCGCGCGGCGCGCCGCCGCGTGGAAGCGGCCGAGCGCGGCGTGGAGCTCGCGCGCGCGCTCGCCACGCGCGACTTCACCGTCGGCCTGCAGGCCGACCATTGGCCCGCCTCCGAGACGAACCTGCAGGGCACGGGCGTTTCGTACTCGCTCTCGGTCACTTTCCCGCTCGAGGTGAGCCACGCGTACGAGGGCGAGGCCGCGCGCGCGCTCGCCGACCTGGACTCCGCTCGCGCCGCCCTCGAGAAGGCACGCGCGGCCGCCGAGGCCGATGCGCGCATCGCCGATGCGCAGTGGCGCAGCGCCGCGGAGCGGTTGCAACGCGAGGAGGACGAAGTCGCGCCCGCCGCGCACGACGTCGCCCGCGGCGCCGAGTTCGCCTATGCGCACGGAGCGACCGGCGTGCTCGACCTCCTCGACGCGCGCCGTTCCCTGAAGAGCGTCGAGCTCGACGAGGTGCAATTGCGCGACGACGCGGGCAGGGCCTGGGCGCGCAGGGAAGCGGCGCGCGACGACGGCACGGAGGCGGCGCGATGAGGCGCTCGTTCTGGCAGGAGGCGCTGCTCGCGCTGCTCTTCGCGATCGTCGTGCTGCTCGTCCTGGTGCTCGCGAGCTGCAAGGACGGCAACGCGCTGCCCGCGCCGGCCGGGCCCACCGTTCACGGACAAAGCGTGGTGTTTCCCGCCACGGGGCGCGCGGCGCAACGCTTCGCGGTCGAGAAGGTGCTCGCGGCGTCGGAGCGCGAGCTCGAGCTTCCCGGCCGCCTGGTCTGGAACGAGGACCGCACCGTGCGCGTGTTCCCGCCGTTCGCGGGGCGCGTGACGCGCATCCTCGCGCATCCGGGCGATCGCGTGGCCGCGGGCACGCCGCTCGCGGAGATGGTCTCGCCCGATTTCGGCCAGGCCCAGGCCGACGCCGAGAAGGCGCAGGCGGACCGCGAGCTCGCCGAGCGCACGCTCGCTCGGGTGCGAACGCTCGCTGAAAATGGAGTCGCGGCCGCGAAGGACCTGCAGCAGGCCGAGGCCGACTCGGCGCGCGCGCAGGCCGAGGCGCGGCGCGCGCTCGACCGCATCCAGGCTTACCGCCAGCCGGTCGGATCCGGATCGCGTTTCGTGCTGAAGAGCCCGATGGCGGGCACGGTCGTGGAACGCAACCTCAATCCCGGGCAGGAGCTGCGCCCCGACCAGTCGGGGCCGCCGCTCTTCGTCGTGACCGATCCGGCGAGCCTGTGGATCGCGCTCGACGCGCACGAAGCCGACCTGAGCGATCTGCATCCCGGCGTCGCGCTCGCGATCTCGAGCAACCAGCTTCCCGGCGAGACGTTCCCGGGGACGCTGCGGCAGGTGTCCGATTCCGTCGATCCGGTGGCGCGTACGGTGAAGCTTCGTGGAGACGTGCCGAATGCGTCGCGCGTGCTCAAGGCCGAGATGTTCGTCACCGCGCGCGTTCACGTGCCGAGAGCGCGGGAACCGAGCGTGAGCGCGCGTGCCGTGTACCTCTCCGGTTCGCGCCATTACGTGTTCGTGCGCACCGCCGCCGAGACCTTCGAGCGGCGCGAGGTGAGCGTGGGCCCCGAGGCCGACGGGCGGATGCCGGTGTACTCGGGTCTCGCCGCGGGCGACGACGTGGCGGTGTCGGGCAACCTCTTCCTCGACCAGATCCTCGCCGGCGCGCGCCCTTGATCCAGCGCATCGTCGCGTTCTCGCTGCGCCAGCCGCTGTTCGTCGTGCTCGGCGTGATCGTCTTCGCGGCGGTGGGACTCGCCGCGTTCTCGCAGCTGCCGGTCGAGGCTTTCCCGGACGTTTCGGACACGCAGGTGAACGTGATCGCGCTCTACCCGGGGCGCGCGGCCGAAGAGGTGGAGCGGCAGGTCACGATCCCGATCGAGACCGCGCTCTCGTCGGTGCCGCACGTGGTGCGCGCGTTCTCGCACACGCAGTTCGGCCTGAGCTTCCTCATCCTCACCTTCGACGACCAGCCCTCGGACATGGAGGTGCGCCAGCAGGTGCTCGAGCGGCTGCAGGGAGTCGACCTGCCCCCCGGCGTGCAGGCGCAGATGGCGCCGCTTTCCACGGCGATCGGGGAGATCTTCCGCTTCCGGCTGCAGGGAGAGCGCTACGACCCGCGCGATCTGCGCACGCTCGAGGACTGGGTGGTGGAGAAGCAGCTTCGCCTCGTGCCGGGCGTCGCCGACGTGGTGACGATGGGCGGCAGCATCAAGCAGTACGAGGTGAACCCGAACCCGGCCCGGATGCGCGACTCCAGGGTGACGCTCGCGCAGCTCTTCGCGGCGCTCGCGCGCGCGAACTCGAATGCGGGCGGCGGCGCGTTGAGCCAGGGGCGGCAGCAGTTCCTGGTGCGCAGCCTCGGAAGCTTCCGCTCCTCGGCGGACATCGGCCGCGTGGTGGTGGCCGAGAACCGCGGCACGCCGATCCTGGTGCGCGACATCGCCGACGTGCGCGTCGCGAGCGCGCCGCCGCAGGGTATCGTCGGCCAGGACGGCGACGACGACGTCGTGAACGGCATCGTCGTCATGCGCAAGGGCGAGAACCCCTCGCGGGTGCTCGCCGCGCTCAAGGAGAAGGTCGCCTACGTCAACGAAAAGGTGCTGCCCGAGGGCGTGAGGATCGTGCCGTACTACGACCGCTCGTGGCTAACGGCGAGGACGCTCGCGACGGTATTCACCAACCTCACCGAGGGCGCGATCCTGGTGACGCTGGTGCTGTTCCTCTTCCTGGGCGACGTCCGCGCGGCGCTGATCGTCGCGGCGGTGATCCCGCTCTCGCTCCTCGCGACCTTCCTCGGCCTCACGCTGCGCGGCATCCCGGCGAACCTGCTCTCGCTCGGCGCGATGGACTTCGGCATCATCGTCGACGGGGCGGTGATCGTCGTGGAGAACATCGTGCGCCGCATGGCCGAGCTCGATCGCGCCGAGCTGCACGACCCGAAGAAGCGGCTCGCCACGGTGCGCCAGGCGGCCTTCGAGGTCGGGCGCCCGACGCTCTTCTCGATGGTCATCATCATCGCCGCGCACATCCCGATCTTCACCCTGCAGCGCCATGAGGGCCGCATCTTCTCGCCCATGGCGTGGACGGTGACCTCGGCGCTGGTCGGCTCGCTCATCCTCTCGCTCACGCTGGTGCCGCTGCTGTGCCTCAGGTTCCTGCCGCGCGAGGTGGCGCATGGCGACAACCGCGTGGTGGCGTGGCTCAAGGGCGCGTACGAGCCGATGCTGCGCTGGGCGATCGGGCATCCGCGCCATGTCACGGTGGTCGCGGTGGCCTCGCTCGCGATCGCGCTCGCCGCCGCGACGCGGCTCGGCAGCGAGTTCCTGCCCGAGCTCGACGAAGGCACGACCTGGGTGAACCTCTCGCTCCCGCCGTCGGTCTCGCCCGAGGAAGTGGTCGAGCAGATGCGAGCCGTACGCCGCGCGCTGCACACGGTGCCCGAGGTGAACACGGTGATCTCCAAGGCCGGACGCCCCGACGACGGCACCGACCCGAAGATCCTCAATTCCACCGAGCTCTTCGTGGACTTCATCCCGGAGTCGAAGTGGCGTCCGGGCAAGAACAAGGAGGACCTCATCGAGGAGATGAACGCCGCGGTCTCCGCGATTCCCGGCATGGAGCCCTCGTTCGACCAGCCGATCCGCGACAACGTGCTCGAGAGCATCTCGCAGGTGGACGGCCAGATCGTGGTGAAGGTGCGCGGCGACGACCTCGAGCGCATCCACGACGAGGCGCGGCGCATCCTCGCCGAGATCGAGAACGTGCCCGGCGTCGCGCGCGCCTTCATCGACCGGGAGGGCTCGCTGCCGCAATACGTCATCGACATCGACCGGGAGGCGGCCGCCCGCTACGGCGTGAACGTGGGCGACATCCAGGACCTGGTGGAGACGACGCTCGCCGGGAAGCCCACCTCGGAGCTCTGGGAGGGCGAGAAGCACTTCAGCGTCGTCGTGCGCCTGCCGCCCGGGCAGCGCGATCCGGCGAGCCTGCGCAACCTCCTCGTCGCGACGGCGGACGGCGCCCAGGTGCCGCTTGCGCAGCTCGCGAGCTTCCGCGCGGTCTCCGGCGCGCTCGACATCGCGCGCGAGAACGGCCGGCGCGTCGAGTCGATCGGCGTCTTCATCCGCGATCGCGACATGGGAAGCGTGGTGCACGACATGCAGGCGCGCGTCGCCGCGGGCGTCCCGCTCGCGCCCGGCGACGAGATCGGCTGGTCGGGCGAGTTCGAGAACCAGCAGCGCGCGATGAAGCGCCTCTCGTGGATCGTTCCCCTTTCCATCGCGCTCATCTTCCTGCTGCTGTTCGACGCGTTCGGCTCGGTCAAGAGCGCGTTCCTCATCATCGTGAACATCCCGTTCGCGATGGTGGGCGGCATCCTCGCGCTGTGGGCGACGGGAATCCCGCTCTCGGTGTCGGCGGCGATCGGCTTCATCGCGTTGTTCGGGCAGGCGGTGCTGAATGGCGTGGTGATGGTCACCTATTTCAACCAGCTGCGCGCCGAGGGCTGCACCGTGCGCCAGGTGGTGATCCGCGGCTCCCTGGTGCGGCTGCGCACGGTGGTGATGACGGCGCTCCTCGCGATGCTCGGGCTCCTTCCGATGGCGCTCTCGCACGCGATCGGCGCCGAGACGCAGCGCCCGCTGGCGGTCGTGGTGATCGGGGGACTCATCTCGGCGACGCTGCTCACGCTCTTCGTGCTGCCGGCGCTCTATCGGGCGTTCTATTCGCGCGAGGCCCGCCTGAGGAACGCCGCGGCCGCGACCGCGGCGAACGAGTAGCCGGCCGCCCTTCCTACGCCCACTCCGCGGTCGCGTCCATCGTGATCGCGCCTTGCGCGTCGCGCGTCCACAAGCGGGCGGTGCGCTTCGCTTCGTCCGGGGCGCCGCACAGCTCGAAGGGCGCGGTGTCGAAGAGCGGCCGCATCGCGCGGAAGGCGTAGCGGCGCAGCGCGACGCCGGGTCGATTGCGCCGCAGGAGATCGACCAGCAGGGTCGCGATGAGCGGGCCGTGCACGACGAGGCCGGGATAGCCCTCGACGCGCGTCGCGTAAGGGTGATCGTAGTGGATGCGATGGCCGTTGAAGGTTGCCGCCGAGTAGCGGAACAGCAGCACCGGATCGGGGCGAACCTCGCGCTGCCAGGCTTCGTGCGTCGGCGCCGCGACCGGCGAGGCGCCCGCGCCCGCTTCGCCGCGATAGACGATGTCGTGCTCGTCGGTGATCGCGAGGCCCTGCGCGTCGGAGATCTCGTGGCGCACCGTGACGAAGACCAGCGTGCCGCTGCGGCCTTCCTTCACGCTCACGTCGCCGATGGTGGATTTGCGGATCGCGCGCGCGCCCACCGCGAGGGGCCGCACGAACTCGAGGCGGCTGCCGGCCCACATGCGCCGCGGCAGCGGCACCGCGGGAAGGAACCCGCCGCGCCGCGGATGGCCGTCGGGGCCGAGCTCCGATTGCCGGTGCGTGTCGAGGAAGTAGAGCCAGTGCGCGAGCGGCGGTATCGGTTCGCCTTCGCGCGGCTCGGGATCGTCGCGGTCGAGGAGCGCGCGCAGCTCGCGCAGCGGCCCCGCGCCGATCGTATCCTCGCGCTTCTCGAGGCGACCGATCCAGCGCGAAAGCGCCGAGAGGTCCTCCGCCTGCGTCATGGCGTGGTCTCCCACGTTCCGCCGAGCGCGCGGATGAGCGCCACGCTCGCCGCGAGGCGGCGCTCGAGCACGTTCACGACCGATCGCTCCTCGGCAAGCTGGCTCGCCTGCACCACCGTGACGTTGAGGTAGCTCACGGTGCCCGCCTTGTACTGGTTGAGGACCAGCGCGACGCTCTCGCGCGCGGCGCGCGCGGCCTCGTCCTGCACGGTCGCCTCCTCGGCGAGGAAGCGCAGCGTCGCGAGGTTGTCCTCGACATCCTGGAACGCGCCGAGCGAGGCCTGCCGGTAGTTGGCGACCGCCTCGTCATAGGCCGCGCGCGCGGAGGCGACCTCGGCGCTGCGCGCGCCGAAATCGAGGATCGTCTCCGCGGCCGCGAGGCCCAGCGACCAGGTGCGGTTGGGCGCGGAGATGAGGTTCGCGAGCGCCGTGCCGACGAACCCGCCGTTCGCCGAGAGGGTGATCGAGGGGAAGTAGGCGGCTTCCGCGACGCCGATGCGCGCGTTGGCCTCGGCCGTGCGCCGCTCCGCCGCCGCGACGTCGGGCCGGCGCTCGAGGAGGGTCGAGGGAAGCCCGGGCGGGATCGAGGGCAGGTGCGCGGTGATGTCGGCCGGGGCGATCGAGAGCATCGCGGGGGGCTTGCCGACCAGCACGGCGATCGCGTGCTCGAGCTGCGCGCGCGTCGCGTGGAGGTCGATCGCCTGGGCCTGCGTGCTCTTCAACTGCGTCTCGGCCTGCGCGACGTCGGCCTTCGCGGCGACGCCCGCGCGATACCGGTTCTGCGTCATCGCGAGCGAGGTCTGGAACGCCTTCACCGAGTCCTGGAAGAGGACGATCTGCGCGTCGGTGGCGCGCAGCTGGAAGTAATCCGTCGCGAGCTCGGCCTGCAGCGAGAGGCGCGCGCTCTCGACGTCCGCGGCGCTCGCCGCTTCTTCCGCGCGATTCGCCTCGACGAGGCGCCGCACGCGGCCCCAGAAGTCCGGCTCCCAGCTCGCGTTGAGCGCGACGTTGTAGCGCCGGCCGCTGTCGGCGGGCACGTTGGACTTGCTGCGCGTGGCGCTCGCGTTGGCGCCCAGCGTGGGAAAGAGCTGCGCGCGCGCCGATTGCACCGCCGCGGTCGCCTGCCGATAGCGCGCCTCGGCGGCCTTGAGCGACTGGTTGGAGACGCTCACCTGCTCCATCAAGCCGTCGAGCACCGGGTCGCGGAACGCCTGCCACCACGCGCCCTTGGGCGCGCCGTCCGCCGGCTTCGCCTTCACCCAGTCGCCCGATTCCTTGAACGCCGCGGGCGCCTGCACCGGCGGCTTCCGGTAATTCGGCCCGACCGCGCAGGACGCGAGTGCCAGGAGCAAGAAAAAGGCATTGAAAGCGCCGATTCCCGCCGATCCAACGCCGATGAGCGCCGATAAGGCGACGAAGGTCTTTGTGCCCATTGCTGCAGCGGTCCGAATGGCCACGACGCAATTCATCCCGGATTCATCGGCGGCAATTGGCGTTGGATCGGCGTTCATCGGCGCTTTCATGGATGTTCGTCCCAGCGATCGTGTCACTCCGCTCCATCCATCGCGAGGTCCGGGTGGCGGCGGCGGAAGCCGCGCCGCGCCCAGAGGCGGAAGCGGTCGAGGTAGAGGTAGACCACCGGCGTCGTGTAGAGCGTGAGGACCTGGCTCACGAGGAGGCCGCCCACGATCGAGATGCCGAGCGGGCGGCGCAGCTCCGCGCCATCGCCGAAGCTCACCGCGAGCGGCACCGCGGCGAACATCGCGGCGAGCGTGGTCATGAGGATCGGCCTCAGGCGCAGCGTCGCCGCCTCGAAGATCGCCTTCTCGGGCGGGAGGTCGCGCGTGCGCTCGGCATCCAGGGCGAAATCGATCATGAGGATCGCGTTCTTCTTGACGATGCCGATGAGCAGGAACACGCCGATGAGCGCGATGAGCGAGAACTCCACGTGGAAGAGGAGCAGCGCGAGGAGGGCGCCCACGCCGGCCGAGGGAAGCGTGGAGAGGATCGTGATCGGGTGCACGACGCTTTCGTACAGGATCCCCAGCACGATGTAGATGGTGAGGATCGCCGCGAGTATCAGGATGGGCTCGTTGTCCAGGCCCTGCTGGAACGCCCGTGCGGTGCCCTCGAACGAAGCGTAGAGCGTGGAGGGGACGCCGATGCGCGCCATGGTGTCGCGCACCTTGTCCGCCGCTTGCGAGAGCGACACGCCCTCGGGCAGGTTGAACGAGATGGTGCTCGCGGCGAACTGGCCCTGGTGGTTGATGGAAAGCGGCGCGAGCGTCTGCTCGTAGTGCGAGAACGCGGAAAGCGGCACCAGCCCGCGGCGCGGCGAGAGCACGTAGAGCGAATCGAGCGTCGAGGGATCCTGCCAGTACTGCGGCGCGGCCTCCATCACGACGCGGTACTGGTTGCGCTCCTGGTAGATGGTGGAGACCTGCGCCTGCCCGAAGGCGAGGTTGAGCGCGGTGTCGATGGTGCGCGGCGTGAGGCCGAGCCGGGAGGCGGTGGGCCGGTCGATCACGAGCGTGGTCTGCAGGCCGCGCGCCTCCTGGTCGGAGTTCACGTCGGCGAGCTCGGGCACGTGCTCGAGCGCCTGCTCGAGCCTGGTCGACCACTCCTGCAGCACGTCCAGGTCCTCGCCGCGCAGCGTGAACTGGTTGGTGGCGTTCGATTGGCGGCCGCCCACGCGCACGTCCTGGATCGGGTTGAGGAAGAGGTTCGCGCCCGGCTCCCTGGAGAGCTTCGCCCGCAGGCGCGTCACGATCTGGTCCATCGAGGCGCCGCGCTGGTCGAGCGGCTTGAGGGAGATGAACATGCTCGCCGAGTTGGTGCCGCCGCGGAAGCCGCCGCTGCCGGTGAACCCGGTCACGTTGTCCACGGCGGGATCGGCCTGGACGATGCGCATGAAGTCCTCGAGCTTCTGGCGCATCGCCTGGAACGAGGTCGACTGGTCGGCGCGC